>Ga0302320_10000098_pt1 | contig 172590 bp, 164 predicted proteins | sample Bog_T0_3_FD_202130 | JGI IMG/M metagenome (GOLD analysis project Ga0302320, IMG submission 202130) | Peat permafrost microbial communities from Stordalen Mire near Abisko, Sweden - Bog_T0_3 | ecosystem: Environmental > Terrestrial > Soil > Wetlands > Peat | place: Sweden: Abisko, Stordalen... | reverse complement strand
CTAATGTTTATCCGGCTCACATATTGCCTCAGACTTTCACGCAAAGCAATTATATCACTGGTCGGTTCCTGCTCTATGTGTCGTGTTGTTATTAATTCTTTATTCACCACCTTTATGCTCACAGGAACAACAGTCAATGGGAATAGACCTTTGCCTTTAATTTCGGCTTCCAATCTGGCCTTCACTTGTTTCCAGTCTTGTCTATGGTCGTGCAAATACTTAACATTCGCGGCTGATTCTAACTTTTGCTCCACATCAAGTTTGTCAGCATTTAGTTTTTGCAATATCCGCTTGCCCGATTCTGTCATGTCATCTACAAACAAATCCTCTGCCTTTGTTATTTTGGCGTCTAACTCGATCAGTTTTCCCTTCAGCGCATCAATTTCTTGCTGCCCTTTGACTGCCGCGTTGTCATCAGGAGCTACAGCCGATGGATCAACTTCACTAATTACCTTCAGCAGAGTGTCGCTAGTAGTTGAATAGTCTAAGAACTTTGAATTACAAGAACCTGCTCGATTGCCATAACATTGAAGATATATCCTATCTTTGTTCTTTACTCTAAATATAGACTCACCGCATAGGCTGCATTTAAGCAAGTGGCTAAATGGCTGCGGGCTGTTCGTTCGCTGTCCTTTATAATGGCTGCGTTCTTTCATTTTAGCCTGACAAGCATAAAAGTCTGAATCAGATAAAACTCTTGGAAAAAATTTGGGGACTTCCACTCCATCAACCATGTATGTTCCAATCAAAGCTTTGTTCTTCAGGATGCGCGAAATATACAAGGGATGCCATGACTTGCGCTTTCCATTCTGCGGCTTTGATACATTAGGTGTAGCATCCTTACGCAGCATTGTTGATATCGTGTAACCACCGTAACCTTTTAAACAAAGTTTGGCAATTCTTTGAATGGTTTTTGCCTTGGCATTGTCCAGAACATACTTGCCATCTTTGCTTTCAAGCCATCCGGGCAATTGAACCTCTATATGTTTTCCTTCAATGGCTAATTTCTTGCGATTTTGCCAGCTTGCTTTAATACGGTAAGATCTGGTTCTGCTCTCATCATGGGCTCGACTTAAAACCATTATTGACATCACCAGTTCCATTGGATTGGCGTTTATACTGGCCTTTGTGTATCTGCGCTCGTTATCAGACAAAGCTACAATCTCAATATTATTTCTGATGAGACCCAATAGAAGCGAAAGAGCTTCCGAAATCTCGGCGCGCGATAAGCGATCCAAGTTTTCTACGATCAGGACGGTGCCTTTTGGTATTTCTCCAGCTTCTACTTGCTTTTCAAACTGACCAAGAGCACTTGTGGCATTGCGATTAATCCCATGAAACGCCGACTTGCCAGAATCCTGAAGCCGGTATTTGTCGGTCAGCGTCAAATTGTGCTTTGCGCAGTATGCTTCTGTGGCAGCAGTCTGCCGTCTCACACTATCACCTTGTGACTGGCCCACACTGCTATAACGGACGTATGAGATTGCCATTTGGTTTTGTTTATGCTCTTGTGTTTTCATTACGGTGTAAAATAGCACAATAGTATTTTTAACACAATAGGAACATCAAGTGTATCTGGAGTTTTATGGATTGAAGCAGGCGCCGTTCGACATCACGCCGAACCCGCGCTTTCTTTTCCACAGCGCGAAGCACCGCGAGGCCTTCAACCATCTGCTTTACGGCATCCGCGAGCGCAAGGGTTTTGTGCAGCTCACCGGCGAGGTCGGCGCGGGCAAGACGACGCTGTGCCGCGCGCTGCTCGAACACCTCAACGGCCAGTTTTCCACCGCGCTGATCCTGAATCCCGTGCTCAACGGCGATGAATTGATGAAGGCCATCGCGACGGAATTCGGCCTCGACGTGAAAGGCCGCGACCGGCTGGAGACCATCGCGATGATCAGCGATTTTTTGTTGAAGCAGACGCTCGCGGGCCGGGACACGGTGCTGATCATTGACGAGGCGCAGGATTTGACGGAGGAACTGCTCGAACAAGTCCGCCTGCTCTCGAACATCGAGACGGACGACCGCAAGCTGTTGCAAATCGTCCTGCTCGGCCAGCCGGAATTGCGTGAGCGCCTGAACAGCCCGCGCCTGAAACAGCTCCGCCAGCGCATCACCGTGCGGTATCACCTCGCGCCGCTCAAGCGCTTCGAGGTCGCGCAATACGTCCAGCACCGCCTCGCGCTCGCCGGCGCGCGCAACGGCCCGTTCTTCACGCGGTTCGCCATCTGGCGCGTGTTCCGTTACAGCGGCGGCATCCCGCGCCTCGTCAACGCCGTCTGCGACAAGGCGCTGCTCGCCGGTTTTGTCGAACACAGCGACCGCATCAATTTCCGCATGGTGGGCCGCGCCATCCGCGAACTCGAAGGAAATTTCCAAGCATGAGCCTGATCAACGACGCGCTCAAACGCGCCAAGCAATCGCAAAACCAAAACCCGTCCGCCGGCGGCCCGCCGCTGATGCCGGCCGCGCCGCAAACGCCCGGCGCGTTCGCCTGGATTCTGCCGGTGGCCGTCATCATTTTGCTCGTCGCCGCCTGCTTTGTCATCGGCCTCGCCATGGCGCGGCACACCGTGACGACCATTGTTAAAACGCCTGAACCCGTCGCGACGCCAGCAGTGGTGGCGGCCACCGCGCCGGTTCTTCCGCCGCCACCGCCAACGAACACGGAAACCGCCGCCGCGCCCGACCTGCCAAAATTGCAGGGCATCGTTTTGGATCCGCAGCGGCCCTGGGCGATTCTCAGCGGCCAGACCGTTTTTGTCGGCAGCCAGATCGGCGAATTTCAGGTGAAGGAAATTTCCAAATTCACCGTCACGCTCCTCGGCGCGGACGGCAAATTAAAAACCATCGGCCTCGGCAACTGACCTGATGTTCTGGCGCAAAACATTCGCTGCGTCGCCGGCGCTCGTCCGGGTCGCGCCGTTTTTCATTTTTCTCGCGCTGACGTTTGGCCAGGGAAAATTCGGCGCGGCGTCCGCCTATTGGTTTTACCTAGCCAAAACCTTGGTCGGTGCTTGGCTGATTTTGGAAATGCGACCGTTTGTTTCCGAAATGCGCTGGGCAGTTTCGTGGGAAGCCATTCTCGTCGGCGTCGGGATTTTTGCGGTCTGGGTCGGGCTTGATCCATTTTATCCGCACCTCATGAAAACCGGCGCGACGGGAAATCCCGGCGACGTGTTCGGCGAAAAATCCGCACTCGCCGCGTTTTTCATCGCTGTTCACGTTTTGGGAATGACCCTGGTCGTCCCGCCGCTGGAGGAAGTTTTTTACCGGTCATTTTTGTATCGCTACGTCGCGAACCAGAATTTTTTATCCGTGCCGCTGGATAAATTTTTGCCGCTGCCGTTTTTGGCGACGGCGCTGGTCTTCGGTTTTTCGCACAACGAATGGCTGGCGGGAATTTTGTGCGGCGCGGCGTATCAATGGCTCGTCCTCCGCAAAAACCGGCTCGGCGACGCGATGACCGCGCACGCGATCACGAATTTTTTGCTCGGCGCGTGGATTGTCTGGAAGCACGCATGGAATTTTTGGTGAAGGGAATTGTTACGTTGTTAAATCGGAAAAACTTTAACGTGCCCGCCGATTTAACGACTCAGGAATTTAACCATTCAACAAACCAAGAATCACTCCGCCTTCAAATCAATCTTGTGGCGTTCGAGCGTGCTGCCTTCCTGCTGGGCGAGATTGGCGAGGGCCTCGTCGTAATTGGCGAGCGCACGGATTTCCTGCGCGCGGTCGGCAGTGAGGTTGTTCTGAAGTTGCAGCACGGTGAAGGTGGTGCTTTTGCCGACGGCGTATTTTTTCTGCTCGGCGTCGAGCGCGGCCTCGGCATAGACGCGCGCCTGCCGCGTGGCGTCCACGCTTTGCCAGGCCGACTGCACCTGTTTCACCGCGTTGTCAATTTCCACCAGCACATTTTGCTCGAGCTGTTTCAATTGCAGCAAATACTGCTGCTCGGCGGCCTTGCCGGCCTTGTATTGGTTGCGCGCGCTGGCGTTGCTCAACGGGACGGTAAGCTTGGCACCATAGCTGTAATACGGCGCGTTGCCCTCGTCGAACTGCCCGAGCGTGCCGCTGTATTCCTTCGACGCGCCGTTCCAGCCATAGCTGCCGGTCAGGTCGAGTTCGGGATAAATCTGGTTGCGGTAGAATTTCAACTGGATGCCCTGCTGCTCCGCGTTCAGCCGCGATTGCAGCAAGTCGGGACGCTCGGTCATGCCCTTGCGCCAGCTTTCCTGCAAATTGAAAGTTTGTTCCGTCGCGGCCAGCGTCGCGGTCGGCGCAATGTCCGTGTCGTGCGTCGTCGAATAGGAATCGGTGATGAGGTTTTTCAGCGCGTTTTGATCCGTGGCCAGCGTGTATTGCGCGCCGATCAGGCTCGCGCGGCTCTGCGCGACCTGCGCCTCGTCCTGCTCGATCGTCCCCGCGCGTTCGGCCACGGTTCCGATTTGCACGCGCTGGTTGTCCTGGTCGAGCTGCGTCTGCGCGAGATTAAGCGCCTGCGTCTGCACCACGACGTTCTGCTGCGCGTAAATGAGTTCGTAGTAGGCATCCTCGACGGCGGTGACGGTTGTGATGAATTGCAGGCGCAGTCCCTGTTCGGAAAATTTCAGGCGGTTTTTGTCCACCAGAATCGCCAGCCGCGTGCTGTCAATCCAGAAATTTTTCAGCAGTGGCTGCGTGAGGTTGACGCCGATCGAGCCGGACGTGCTTTCGGGGTTCGCCGTGCTAGTGGTGTCGGCGATGTTGCCGTTGAAGTCATATTGCAGGCCGGACGGCAACAACCCGTCGAGGCTCGAATTAAAACTGTCCGCCCGCGTTATCCGCGCCGGAATCGGGTTGGTCGAATACTGGTTATAGCTGCCGCCGGGCGACACGTTGTAACCGTGCTGGCCGGAAGCGCTGAACGTCGGATCAAAGCCGGCGTAGGCCGCGTGCAAATTGTCGAGCGCGATCTGCGGATTGTAGCGCTGCACCTGCACGTCAAAATTGTGCGCGAGCGCCTGCTGGATGCAATCGTCCAGCGACAGCGCGAGCGGCGCGGCGTTTGTCTGGGCGGCGACCGCGAGAACGCTGGCCAGCCAGACTGAAATGACAGCAAAAGACTTCATCATGTTTCCGGTTGCGTAATCAAACCACACTCAAGACGCAACCGGCGAGCCGCAGGTAACCAGAAGGTTACTTGGCGGTCAACCCGGATTCGCGCCTCACGCCGCTGCGCCAGCCGCGACTTCCTCGATTTTCGCGCTCTTTTCGATGATGTCGAGCGCCTTCTCGTGCGACACTTGCTCGAACAAATCGCCGACGGCGTCGCGCTTCTGCAAATCCTTGATGAACTGGTCCAGCGGAATCTGGTGCAGCGCCGCGATGGACTGCGCGCGCTTCAAAACCTCCTCCTGCGTCACCTTCACGCCCTCTTTTTCGGCGATGCGCTGGACGAGAAACGCCAGCTTCACGCGTTCCTTCGCGCTGCTCGTGGCCGCCGCGTAAATATCGTCCTTTTGCTGCTCGATGATTTCGCGCGGCAAACCGCGCTTGGTGCTTTGATGCACGATGTCATACACCGCGTTGCGCGTTTCTTGGGCGACCGCCGATTCCGGCAGTTCAAAGTTCACTTTTTCCATCAGCGCGCGGATGACCTGCATCCGCAGGTCTTTGGCCTGCTTGTAATTCAACTCGTTCTCCAGATCGCGGCGAACGCCGCTGCGCAACACCGCCAAATCCGGCGCGTCATAAAGTTTCGCGAGCGCGTCGTCCACCGGCGGCAAAACTTTTTCCTTCACCTCGACCAGTTCAACCTCGTAAGCGCCTTTTTTACCGGCGAGTTCCACCGTCACAAAATCGGTCGGGAAATCCACGTTCACCGTCCGCTTGTCGCCCGCCTTCGCGCCCAGCAACTGCTCGGCAAAACCGGGGATGAAACTGCCCGCCGCCGTCTCCACCCAGAAATTTTTCTGCTCCGTCAAGCCCTTCGCCGTCGGCGCCAGCTCGGTGATCGGCTTGCCTTCGCAAGTGCCGGTGTAATTCACCACCGCCACGTCGCCGGTCTTCAACTCGCGCGCCACCGTTTCGAACTTCGTGTGCTGCCCGCGCAGCATTTCAATCGCGCGCTCCACGTCCGCTTCCGTGACGGACTTGACCTCGCGCTTCACCGGCAGACCCTTGTATTCCGGCAGTTCAAATTCCGGCGCGGTCTCGACCGTCGCGGCGAACTGCAGCGCCTGGCCGCGTCCGAACTGGATTTCCTCGATGTCCGGGTTGCCGAGCACCGCGAGTTTTTTTTCGTCCAGCGCCTTGCGATACGATTCGCCGATGAGCTTGCGCTTGGCATCATCCGTGATGTCGGCCTCGTATTTTTTGATGACGAGGTTGCGCGGGGCCTTGCCGGGCCGGAAGCCGGGCAGCGACGCCTGCTTCTGGTAATCCTTCGTGACCGCGTCAAACGCCGCGTCCACGGCCTGCGCGTCCAGTTCCACCCGCACCAATTTCCGGCACGGAGCTAAATCTTCAACGGTGATGTTCACAATAATTGTCGGTTAAACGAGCTGTGTATGGTAAATGAATTTAACGGAGAACGTCAACGGTTTTGAGACATAGGTAGTGGTATAGTTTGCAGTCCTCTAATCCGCCTCAATGACTGGACTATGGCTCATTTGATTTTGGTTGCGACCGTGACGATTTATGCGACGGTAAATATTATGATAGCAGAAACGCAAAATTTGATCTTGAAAGAAGCAATTAGAAATGGAATTCCAATCGGGATTTGTCCCGTTTGCAAAACAGGCTTAATGCCAAGCTCGAGGGTTTCTTTTGCAAAAGTGCCAAATATGAACGATTCGGCCATTTCGTTTGATTGCCCAAACAGTGAGGAACATATTGAGGCTCCAGATTTGGATACTTATTTCATCAGTCGCGATGGCCACAATTTTTGTAGAAATCAATCTTGAAGCAGTAATGGCATATCAAAAATTGCCAAATGGTTTTTTCTGAATCTCAATTTGATTTTGAACATTGACATTAAGTGGTTTTGAAAAACGATTTAGGATTGCAATTTGCGCGGCCAGAATGCTTGCTAGCAACGCAATTACAATTATTCGATATATGGATTCGATTTTTATGGTTTTCGGAAATACCCGAACCGCTTCCGGTTTTGTGTTCAATAGTTTCACGGCATTATTTTAGCAGTCCAACAATTTCCTCCAAGCTCCAAACGTATTTTCCCATTGATTTGTTCCAAGGCCATTGTGATTTCATGCCGATTCCGCTTTGATGTGGGCGAATGAAGCAAACGCTTTTCATCACCGGCACGGACACTGGCGTCGGCAAAACCGTGCTGACCGCGCTGCTCGTGAAATTTCTGCGCGCACGCGGCGTCCGCGCGGCGGCGCTCAAACCGGTTTGTTCCGGCGGCCGCGACGACGCGCAAAAACTTTTCGCGGTGATGGGCGGCGCGCTCACGCTCGACGAAATTAACCCTTGGCATTTTCGCGAACCGATTGCACCGTCGCTCGCGGCCCGGCGCGAAAAAAAATCCGTGAAACTCGCGCCCGTCCTCGCGCACACACGCGCGCTGCAGAAACGTTTCGACGTTTTGCTGATCGAAGGCGCGGGCGGACTGTTGAGTCCGCTCGGCGAAAATTTTGATTCGTGCGATTTGATTCTGGCGTTGCGCGCAATTCCAATCATCGTCGCGCAAAACAAACTCGGCGCGGTGAACCACGTTTTGCTCACGCTCGGCGCGTTGCCGGAAAAATTCCGCGCGGAATCGAAAATTGTTTTGATGTCGCCGCCAACGCCGGACGCCGCGACGAAATCAAACGCCAAGCTGCTCGCGGAATTGACCAAAGCAAAAATCTTTTCGCTGCCGTGGCTGGGTGAAAAATTCGACGCCACGACAGCTTTGAAAATTCCGCGCGTTGGCCGGACGCTGCGCGTGCTGGCGGCGGTTTAATTTTGCGGCGGCGAATTTGCCGGAGCATTGGTGGCGAGGAACGATTCGCGCCACGGCTGGCGGTTTTTGTAAAGCTCCAGCCGTTGTTTCAGCGGTTCGAGATTTTTCATCTGCGCGGCGTTGGCGAGGTCGAGCGCGTTTTGCGCGCAGGTCTGCGCGTTGGTGAAGTCGCCGTTTTCCGCGCAGGCCATGCCGAGGACGTCGAAGACCTGCGGCTGGCGGTTGCCGGAAAGCGCGGCGGCCTTGAGCGCGAGCGCGAGCGCGGCGTGGCCGTCGCGCGCGGCGGCGTTGGCGTTCGCGGCGAGGTAATGCGCGGCGGCGGCGAGGACTTGAAAATTTTCCGGCTCGCTGCGCAGCGCGGCACGGAGTTCGTCCACGGCCTCGGTGTCGCGGCCTTGCTTCAAAAAAACCTTCGCGGTTTCCATGCGCGGCGCGGCGTAACTTGGGTCGAGCCGCCCGGCCTGAGAAAATTCCTGCAACGCCTCGTCGAAATTTCCAAGCGCGGCGAGTTCGCCGCCGGCGGCGTTGTGCAGGATGGCGCTCGCCGGCCGCAGGCGGAGGGCGGCGCGGTATTCATCCAGCGCTTCGGCGTGGCGTCCGAGCTGGTCAAAAACATTGCCGAGATTGTTGTGAAGCTGGTAACGGCTGCCGTCAATTTTTTCGGCCTGGCGATAAACGTCCAGGGCTTCGCCAAAACGGCCCTCGGTTTCGAGGGCGACGCCGAGGTCAACGAGCGCGATGTCATTGTCGCGCGTCACGGCGACGGCGCGGCGGAAAAGCGCTTCGCTGTCGCGCCAGAATTGCAGTTGGAATTCCGTGGCCAGCAGGCAGCCGGTCAAAATCACGGCGGCGATGCCGGCGGCGATTGTTTTTGGCATTTGCACCCGCGCCACAAAATCCTCCAGCAGAAAAACGACGGCGATGAAAAATCCGATTGACGGAATGTATGTGTAGCGGTTGGCCAGCGCCGCGCTGCCGACCTGCACGAGGCCGATGACCGGGACGAGCGTGCCGAGAAACCACAGCCAGCCGAAAAGAAAATACGGTTTTGTTTTCCGCCAGCGCCAGGCGGCGGCGGAAATCAAAATCAACACCGCGACGGACAGGGTGATTTGCAGCGCGGGGATTTTTTCCGGCAGCGGATAAATCGCGCAGAGGTCGGCGGGCCAGAAAAATTTCTGGAGGTAGCTGACGACGGCGACCGGCGCGTTCTCCAGCCGGTAACGCAGGGAAACTTTGGCGAGCGAGACGACGGCCTCGCCATTTTTTTGGGCGAAGAAAGTGACAGCGCACGAAGCCGCCGCGAGCAGTAAGAACGGAATTTTTTCGACGAGCAATCGTTGAATCGTTGAATTGTTGAATCGTTGAATCGGCCAGAAGTCCAGCAGCAACAGCACGAACGGCAGCGTGACGAGCATCGGCTTGGACATCAGGCCGAGCGCGAAAAAAATCAACGCAAGAAAATAGTCGAGGGCCGAGCGTCGAGCGGCGAGAGACGGATTTGCCACGCTGTCACTCGACGCTCGACTTTCGGCCCTCGACCGCTTCTGCGCGTAGCGCGTGTAGCTTGACAAGGCCAGCAGCGCGAAGAACGTGCTCAAGACATCTTTGCGCTCGGAAATCCACGCGACGGATTCGACGTGCAGCGGATGCCACGCGAACAGCGCGGCGATGAACGCGGATGGCCAGATTTTTTCCGCCTGCCGAGCCGAAGCGCCGTCGCGAAGGCTGGTGAGCCGCACCAGCAGCAGGAACAGCAGCGCGACGTTCACGGCGTGAAACAGAACGCTGACGATATGGTGCATGCCGGCGTGCAACCCGAACAGCTCGCAGTCGGTCATGTGCGAAATCCAGGTGAGCGGATGCCAGTTGCCGGCGTGAAAGGCAGTAAACGCCCAGCCGATGTCGGTCGCGGTCAGGCCGTGGCTGACAAAATTATTGTCCGTGACGTAGTCATTGTCGTCATAGTTGAGGAAGCTGAACCGTCCGGCAGGCAGAAAGGCGAGCAGCGTGGCAAACGCGAGCAGCAGGGCGATGAGGCGCGGACGTGACATCGCGCCTTTCTAACGGTTTCGCGGGCGGGGACGAAGCTAATTTTTTCGCAAAAAGGCTTGGCATTTTTCACGCGGCGAACAATAATCTGGGCGGCAGGTAATTTGTTCGACCACCTGCCACTGGCCGCTCCGGTTCCTCACGGCCAGATCACCAGTCGGAATTTATGGATGGACTCTATCTATTTGCCGTCGCGGGAACCGCTGCCAACAAGGCGGAACTCGTCTATGTCTGGGAACAGGCGACGCCCGAAGCCAAGGCGATCATCGTCTGCCTCGTCATTTTTTCCATCATCGCGTGGTCCGTCATGGTCTCGAAGGCGCTGCAAATGCGCCGCGCGCGGAAATTAAACCGTTATTTCGGCCAGGAATTTCACGCGCAAAAAAAAGTCCTCGATCTCTTCGACCGCAAATTGCAGGTCGAAGGCTGCCCGCTCTACGAAGTTTATCAGGCCGGCTGCCTGCAGCTCGATGCGCGCCTGCGCGGGCCGACCGGCGAACGCAACCAGCAGCAGGTGTCGCTCAAAAACATGGAGCACGTCAAGCGCACGATGGAAAACGTCGTCGCGCAGGAATCGTTGAAACTGGAATCCGGCTTGATCCTGCTTGCCATCGCCGTGAGCGGCGCGCCGTTCATCGGGTTGCTCGGCACGGTCTGGGGCGTGATGAGCACGTTCGCCGGCATCGCGCAGCAGGGCAGCGCGACGATGGCCGCGATGGCCCCGGGCGTGAGCGCCGCGCTGATCACGACCGTCGCCGGGTTGCTCGTGGCGATCCCCTCGATGTTCAGCTACAACTGGCTCGTGCACAACCTCCGCGTGTTCACCGTTGGCCTGGACAACTTCGCGCAGGAACTGGTGTCGCGGATGGAAACGGAATTTCTGGAGGATTGAATGTTCACGCGCGAATCAGAACTCTCATCGCTGGCGTGCGCCAAATGCGGCCACGCGAATGACGCGGCGGCGCGGCGCTGCGAAAGCTGCCACGCGCATCTGCACCTGGTCTGCCGGCAATGCGGCGTGGCCAACGACCGGCTGGCCAGCCGTTGCGGCGACTGCGGCGCGCGGCTGCACCGCACGTTTTGGCGCCGGCTCAAGTCCCGGTTGGACCGGCTTTTCAACCCGTATGAACTTTTGGTGATCATCGCCGGCCTGGCCGCGCTGATTTTGATCGTCATCGGCATGTCCCGGCAAAAACCCGCGCCGCCCGCGCCGGCCGGCGGCGATTCGCCCAACGCCGTGGGCTTCTAAAAAAATATGCGACGCTTCTCCCAAAGAAATGCGCTGATCACGTTGAGCGAGATCAACATCACGCCGCTGCTCGACCTCGCGTTCGTGCTGCTCATCATTTTCATCATCACCACGCCGCTGCTGGAAAAGAGCATTGACCTCAAACTGCCGCGCGGCGGCCAGACGGAGAAAAAACTCGACAAGGCCGACATCCGCACCGTCGAGATTACCAGCACCGGCGCTTACGCGCTCGGCGGGCAGCGAATGAGCCTGGCGAAATTAGTTTCGCAATTGGCGCAAGATTTTCGCGCGAACCAAAACATCGTTGTCTACATCCGTGCGGATCGCGAATGCCGCTACGACCTGGTGGCGCAGGTCATTGACGGCTGCCAGAGGAACAACATCACGCGCTATTCGTTGCGCACCGAACCGGCCAAATGAACCGGCTGCAAAAAAAATGCCTCATCGTCACGGCGGGTTTTCACCTGCTGCTGCTGCTGGTGCTGGTTTTCGGCTCGGCGTTTTTTTCGGCGCGCAACCGGCCGGATGATTCGCAGGTGCTCGACATGATTCCGGCCAACCTGGCTGACGCAACAGTCAGCAGCGGCGTCCGTGGCGCGCAACCGCCGCCACCCGCGCCCGCGCCGCCGCAACCGCAGGCCGTGGTCACGCCGCCCGCGCCGCCGCAAAAAGTTCAACCGCCGGAGCCGGTGAAATCCACCGAACCCGACGTGACCAAGCCACCGGAACACGTCATCAAACCGGATTTGACGCATGTGGTGGTGCGCACCGTGCCGAAAAATTTTACGCCGCAAAAATCGGCGGACGACGAGCGCCAGCAAAAATTGCAGCAGCAACGCGACCGGGCCATTGCAGCGGCGATTCGCAATTTGAAAAAAAATTTGACCTCGGCCACGGTCGTGGACATGCCGGGCAACAGCACCGTGGCCTACGCCAATTACGCGTCCGTGGTCAAAAGCGTTTATGAACTGGCCTGGACGCCGCCGGACAGCACGGACAGCGACGACGCGAACACGAAGGTCAAAGTGACCATCGCCAGCGACGGCACGGTCATCACCGCAAGCATCGTCACGCCGTCGGGCGACGCGAGCGTGGACGCCTCGGTGCAGAAAACTTTGGACCGCGTCACTTTCATTGCGCCGTTCCCGGACGGCGCGAAGGAAACGGAACGGACTTACATCATCAACTTCAACCTCAAATCGAAACGGATGCTCGGATGAAAAAAATAATTTTCAACTTTCTGACAATCACACTGACCGCCGCAGCGCTAAATTTTTCGCGGGCGCAACAGGCAATTGACATCACCACCACAATCAATCCTTTCGGCGAGAAACCGATTCCTGTTTCACTCGACGGTTTCAGCGGCGAGGTCGAAAGCGTTTTGAAATTCGACCTTTACGTCCAAGGCTTCGCGTTTGTGACACCGGATTTGGCGCAGTATCAAATCAGCGGCAGCGCCGGCGGCAATGTCACCGGCAGCGTAACCGACAAGTTTGCAAAGAAAGTGATTTTATCGCGCGGCTACACCGGCGCGGCGTTGCGGCGCGAGGCGCACGCGTTCGCGGACGACATCGTCTTCGCCATCACCGGCAGAAAAGGAATTGGCCAGACGAAGATCGCGTTCAAGTCGCAGGCGGCGGACGGCACGGGCGAAATTTACGTTTCCGATTTCGACGGCCACGACGCGCGGGCCGTGACGCACGACGATGCGATTGTCGCCGCGCCGGCGTGGGTGCCGGGCCGGCTGGCGTTGTATTACACATCCTATCAGCCCGGCAACCCGGATATTTTTTACCACAACTTGAGCACCGGCCGTCGCAGCATCATCTCCAAATTCTCCGGTTTGAACGACAGCGCGGCGGTTTCGCCGGACGGCTCAAAGGTGGCGATGGTTTTGAGCAAAAGCGGCAGCCCGAACGTCTATGTTTGCAACGCCGACGGCTCGGACTTGAAACGGCTGACCACGAGCGAGGAGGATTCCTCGCCGTGCTGGTCGCCCAACGGGGAATGGATTTGTTTCGCGACGAAAATCCAGTCGCGCCGCGTGCTGGCGAAAGTGCCGGCGGACGGCGGCAGAATTCAAATCGTCCGCACGGCGGGCGCGCCGAACCCGACGGAGCCGGACTGGTCGCCGGACGGCAAATGGATCGCGTTCACGTCGCAGACGAGCGAGTTCGACATCTGCGTAGTGCCGGCGGACGGCGGCGCGTCGCCGGTGGTGCTGGTGCCGGGGCAGGACCCGTCTTGGTCGGCCAATTCGCGGACGTTGGTGTTCAACCGCGCGATTGGCTACCGGCAGGTGCTGTCTGTGCTTGACGTTTTCACAAAACAAGCCAAGGATGTGGCCCGGACATCTGGAAGTAATTCCGAAGCGGCCTGGGCGAGATGAGAGATTTCTTTACGAGCTTTTAACCGCGAATTAACCTGAAGCAAAATATGATTATGAATAAAATGTTTTATCCGCTCGCGCTCGCGCTGGTGGCCGCCCTGGCCACGACCGGCTGCAAACACGGATTCACCAAAGTTACGCCGTTGCCCGAAGGCCCTTCAGTCGTCGGCCCTGGCACTGGCCCCGGCTTGATACCCGGAGGCCAAATGCCTACTGACACCGGCCCTAGCACTGTTCAAACCGGCGGCGGGCCAACGTCAGAAGGCGACATCAACGGCATGATTCCCGACCGTGCGGCGTTGGCGGAGCAGACGGTTTATTTTGCGTTCGACAGCTACGTCGTTAAAACCAAGGAACACGGCAAGCTCGTCGTCGTGGCCGAGGCGTTGAAATCGGATCCCAACGCCAAGCTGCTCGTCGAAGGCAATTGCGACGAGCGCGGCACCGAGGAATACAACCGCTCGCTCGGCGAACACCGCTCGCTGGCCGCCCGCGAGGGGCTGGCCAAGCTGGGCATTGACCCGATGCGCGTCTTCACCCGCAGCTACGGCAAGGACAAGCCGGCGGATCCCGGCCACGACGAATCCGCCTGGTCCAAAAACCGCCGCGACGACTTCGTCCTCCTGCACCCCAAGCCGTGATGTGAGCGGCTGATTATCTTTGAAAGCAAGGGCCGCGTTCGCGCGGCCCTTATTTTTTTGGCACTTTACTATTTCCCGTTGCAGGCGTAGGCTTGCGACGGCTCGGTAAAATTTATGAATATCATGCTGGCGAGTTTTTTTGGCGGTTGGCAGGTCATCTTGATCATTGCCATCATCTTGATTTTGTTCGGGGCCAAGAAAATTCCCGAACTGGCCAAGGGCCTCGGCACGGGCATCAAGGAATTCAAAAAAGCGACGAAGGAAGTGACGGACGAAATCCAGAACGCCAGCGCGGAAACGCCGCCGCCAGCGCCCAAACCCGCCGCACCCGTCAACACCACCGCGCAATCCCAGACGCCGCCGGAAACCAAGGTTGGTTGAACGGCCGGCTTTCGCCGCAGTTTTTTCATGGCCGCCTTTTCTCCAGAACCGCCGGACGACGACGGCGGCGGCCCGGTGAAAACGTTTCTCGAACACCTCGAAGATTTCCGCTGGGTGCTCATCAAGGTCAGCCTCACGCTCGCGCTGGCGATGCTCCTCTGCCTCGTCGGCGCCAACTACGTCATCGCCGTCATCAAATGGCCGCTCGCCCGCGCGACGGTCGCCCGCCCCGGGACAAACCAGATCGTCTCGGTCAGCTTCGGCACGAACCACGTCGCCAGTTTTGAACTCACGCCGGCGGAAAAAAAATCGCTGAACATTGGCACGAACCGTTTTGTTGCCGTCACCGTCGAGCCGCTCACGCTCGGCACAAACCAGGTGCTGGGCTGGCGCGTGAATCCCGACCCGCGTGCGGCCGAAGACGCGCAACGGATGCAGGTCGAGCTAGTCAACTTGAGTCCGGCGGGCGGATTTTTTGTCGCGTTTCAGGCGGCGCTTTACGGCGGCTTGGTGCTGTCCGCGCCGCTGATTTTATATTTTTTTGCGGCGTTCGTTTTTCCGGCGCTGAAGATGCGCGAGCAAAAATATGTCTTTCGCGGCATGTTCATCGGCCTCGGGCTTTTTCTCACGGGCGTCTCGTTCTGTTATTTTGTGCTGATGCCGGTGGCGCTGTCGGCGTCGCAGATGTATTCGAGCTGGCTCGGCCTCGGCGCGTCGCAATGGCGCGCGGAAGATTACATCAGCTTCGTCTGCCGCTTCATGCTCGGCATGGGGCTGGGCTTTGAAATGCCCGTGGTGATTTTGACGCTCGTCAAAATCGGCGTGCTGAGTTACGCCACGCTGTCGAAGGCGCGGCGTTACATGATCGTCATCAATTTGATTTTGGGCGCGGTGCTGACCACGCCGGAAGTGGTGACGCAAATCCTCATGTTCGTCCCGCTGCAACTGCTTTACGAAATCACCGTCTGGATCGCGTGGTATTGGGACCGGCAGGAACGCAAACGCGCCGCGCTCGCCTCATAAATCGCACTTTACAACCGGCGGAATCCGCGTAACTTGAACCCGTCAACTTAAAGCGTATGCGAAACGTAACCACTCTCCTCGCTCTGGCCGCCCTGGCGGCCTTGTTCACCTCCGGCTGCGCCGGCCCCGACCGCAAGCTGGGTCGCGGCTTTGACAACAGCTTTGAAATCGTCCGCCTCGGCGAAATGCGCCGCACGATCGAGCAGACCTCGGTGTTCGATTCGCCGGGCATCGGCGCGACCGCCGGCGTGATCCACGGTTTCAACCGGTCGCTGGAGCGCACCGGCCTCGGCCTGTTTGAAGTCGCCACCTTCCCGCTGCCGCCCTATAACCCGATTCTCACGAAATATTTCAAGCCCGAGCCGGTGTTCCCCGAAAGCTTCAAGCCCGGACGGCTTTCCGACCCGCTGTTTGACACGGACACCTACACCGGCTTCAGCGGCGGCGACGTGGCGCCTTTCATACCCGGCAGCCGGTTCACCATTTTTGACAATTGACCGTCACGGAAATCATTTCGTGCCGCGCGCCAACAACTTTCTGTTGGCGCGTTTTGCTTTCCTGAAACGCCATGCGCCTTGAAAAAAAATCGCCCTGCAAAGTCAACCTGCTGCTGAACATCCTCGGCAAGCGCGCCGACGGCTTCCACGAGCTTGAAACCGTCATGCAACCGGTGAATTTTTTTGACGAACTGGTTTTTGCGCGCGGCGGAAATGGAATCCAGCTTTCGTGCAGTGACAAAAATCTGCCGACCGATTCAAAAAATCTCGTCTTTCGCGCGGCGGAAAATTTTCTGGCGTCGGCGAAAATCAGTGACGGTGTAAAAATCCATCTGGAGAAAAAAATCCCGCTCGCCGCCGGGCTGGGCGGCGGCAGCGGCAACGCCGCGACGACGCTGCTCGCGCTCAACGAACTTTTTGGCTCGCCGCTCGCGGCGGAAAAACTTTTTGAAATCGCTGCCGCGCTCGGCTCGGACATCCCGTTTTTTCTCCAGAACAAACCCGCGCGCGCGACCGGACGCGGCGAAAAAATCCAGCCGCTCGAAAATTTCCCCGCGCTGCGCGGCAAGGCGTTTCTGCTGATCCATCCCGGCTTTGGCATTTCCACGCCGTGGGCGTATCAAAACCTCGCGCGGTTTCCAAAGGCGTTGAACGGCGAAAAAGGCCGCGCGAAAAAACTCATTTCGCTCATGCAAACGGCGGATTTGAAAACCGCCGCCGCCGAATTTTATAATTCCCTCGAAGCGCCCGCGCTCGAAAAATTTCCAATCCTAGAATTGTTTCAAGGATTTCTTCGCGCGAACGGCGCGCTCGCCGCGCTCATGTCTGGCAGCGGCTCGACGACGTTTGCCATCGCCGAAAACATTTCCGCCGCCGAAATGCTTTTGGAAAAATTCAAATCAAGGTTCGGGCAGAATTGCTGGACGGCGGTCGTTCAAATTTCGTAGCAGCCGACGTGAGTCGGCTCATTCCAAAAATTTGAGCGGACTAACGTCCGCTGCTACTTTTGAATTTCGTCAGCGCAAGCTCTAGCATTTCCTTCGCCGCCGGAATTTTGAACGCCAGCGCGAGGATTCCATAAACCAAACCGGCGGCGGTGGCTGGCACAAACACTGCGCCGATTTTCAGCGCGAGCGTTTCGTGACCGAATTTATTTTCCCAAAATTCCCAGCCGAACCACGCGACCAGCCCGGCGGCGATTCCGGCGACGGCCAGCGGCAAAAAAGTCGCGCGCAGCGAGGCCATTTCCAGCCGCGCGAGTTTTTTTTGTAGTGCAAAAAACAAAAGTCCCGCGTTGCAGACGGAAGTGATGGTATTCGCGATGCCGAGTCCGCCTTGCTTGAGCGGCACGACGAGCGCGGCGGCGAGTAGCAGGTTCAACGTGAGGCACGCGAGGCTGATTTTCATCGGTGTTTTCGTGTCGCCCAGCGCGAAAAATGCGCGCGCCAGAATGTTGACGGTTGAAAACGCGACCAATCCCGGCGCGAGGCAGATGAGTGCGAGCGACGCGCGCTCGGTCGAGGCGGCGGTGAACGCGCCGCGCTCGAACAGCAGCCGCACAATCGGCTCGGCCAGCACGACGAGCAAAATGGCCGCGATCAAATTCGCGAACAGCAAAGTGCTGATGCCGCAGCGCAGCGTCGCGCGAAATTCGGGATAATTTTTGTCCAGCGCGAGCGCCGAAAGCGTCGGCAGCAAAAACGTCGCGAGCGAAATGCCAAACATGCCCTGCGGCAGTTCCATCAACCGCACGGCGTAGTTGAACGACGCGACGATGTGCGGGCCGACCCAGAACGCGATGGTCTGCGTGAGCAACACGTTGATCTGAAACGCGGCTACGCCGATGGTGCCGGGAATCATCCGCGTCACGACGAGCCGCACGGTTTCATTTTTCCACGGCGAAACCCAGCGGTAGCGGAGGCCTTCGCGCCAGAGCGTCGGCACTTGAAACGCCGCCTGCGCCGCGCCTGCCACGAGCACGCCGAACGCGAGCGCGAAAATCTGTTCGGACAATTCGCGCCCCATTTTCGGCGCGAGAAACAAAACGGACGCGATCATCACGACGTTCAGCATCGTCGCGCCCATCGCCGGAATGAAAAAATGGCCGCGCGCGTTGAGCATGCCCATCAGCGCCGCGGCGACGCAGACGAGCAGCATGTAAGGAAACATCACGCGCAGCAGCCGCAGCATGAGTTCGGTGCTGTCGCTGAATTGATGCACGGCCAGCGCGAGCGAGATGCCAAGCATCACGAGGCCGATGATGACGCTCGCCGCGATGACGAGGCCGGAAATCACGGCGTTGGCCGCACGCCACATTTCAATTTCGCCGTGCGTTTTTTCCTTCTCCTTGAAAATCGGGATGAACGCCGCCGTCAACGCGCCTTCGCCGAGCAGCCGGCGGAAAAGATTCGGGATCGTGAACGCGAAGGCGAACGCGCTCGCGACCCAGCCGTCGCCCATGAACCGGGCATAGACCATTTCGCGCACCATGCCGAGCACGCGGCTGAACAAAGTGGCGGCGGCCATCGCGCCGGAGGCTTTCAGCATTTTTGACACGCGCGTAGGTTAAAGTCCCAAGCCCGAAGTCCAAAGTCCAAAGTTCGGCGGCAATTGGAAATTGGCATTTCGCTCGCGGCGATTTATTCTGTCCTTGTGAACATTTTGGAAGAACTAACATGGCGTGGACTTGTCTATCAAAAGACTTTCGATTTTTATGACACTACAATCGCTGAAAAGGATACTGTGTTAAAGGAGGCGGCTGCTCTAATCAAGAGTGGTGCAGATTTAATTGATAATGTCGCGGATCAAATCAAGCAAAATTCAATAGCCACTAGATTGTTGGATTCCAAAAAGAAACTCACGCTTTACTGCGGATTCGATCCGACGGCGGATTCGCTGCATGTTGGCAACCTCGTGCCGTTGCTAGCGCTGCGCCGGTTTCAACTGCTCGGCCATCATCCGATTGCCGTCGCGGGCGGCGCGACCGGCAGCATCGGCGATCCAAGCGGAAAAACTCAAGAACGGCAGTTGCTCACGAAGGAAATTTTGGACCACAACATCGCCAGCGTGAAAACTCAATTGGCGAAGCTGCTGGATTTTGAGACGAAGGAAAATCCCGCGCGGCTCGTGGACAATGCGAGCTGGACGAAAGACATTTTGTTCCTCGATTTTCTGCGCGACATCGGAAAACATTTTTCTGTCAATCAGATGGTCGCAAAAGAATCCGTCCGCGCGCGGATGGAAGACCGCGAAGTCGGCATCAGCTACACGGAGTTCAGCTATATGCTGTTGCAGGCGTTTGATTTCATGGTGCTCGCGCGCGACCATAATTGCGAACTGCAAATCGGCGGCACCGATCAATGGGGTAACATCACGGCGGGCATCGAACTCACGCGCAAAAAAATCGGCAAACAGGTTTTTGGCCTGACGCTGCCGCTCATCACGAACGCCGACGGGACGAAATTCGGCAAAACCGAGGCCGGTGCCGTCTGGCTCGATTCGAAACGCACGAGCGTCTATAAGTTTTACCAGTTTTGGATCAACGTGGACGACCGCGACGTGGTTCGTTATTTGAAATTTTTCACGTTTCTCGCAAAAGAAGAAATCGAGTCGCTCGAACAGCAGCACGCGGCAAATCCCGGCGCACGCATCGCGCATCAAGCATTGGCAAAGTCCGTGACCGAATTGATTCATGGAAAATCAGCGGTTTTCCCGGTCGAGCAGGCAAGCACACTTCTTTTCGGTGGAACAGTGGAAATTGAAAACACTCCGCTGGAAACCTTTAGCTGCATTATTGGCGAAGTGCCGACGAAGGAAATTGAAAAATCAAAATTCGGCGGCGCAGGCATTCCGCTCGTGGAACTTTTGGTTCACGCCGGATTTTGTGCTTCAAAAGGTCAGGCGAGAAAAGACATCGAAGGCGGCGGCGTGAACATCAACAACGTCCGTGAAACGAATTTTCAACGCCTGGTGACGGTCAGTGATTTGCTTTTCGGCAAACACATCCTGCTCCGCAAAGGCAAAAAAAATTACGCCATCGTGACGGCGAAATAACCGATGCACTTCAAAGCAACTTTCCCGCCACGCATGTTCGCCGTGTTTGACGGACGGCCCATCACGAAAAGATTGCGCGCGGCACGGTTTTTTGTTTATTCCTCCTGCCGATGAACCGACCCGTTGCCACCGTCCCCGACAAATCCGCGCACGCCCGCGCGCTGTGCGAGCGCCGCGCGTGGGGGCGGTTGCTGGAATTTTCCCATCAATGGCACGCGGAGGAACCGGCCGATTACAAGGCGCTGTATTACACCGGCCTGGGTTACAGCGGGCTGAACCAGTTTTCGCTGGCGGAGACGGCGTATCGCCGCGCGCTGGCGATGAACGCGTCCGACTTCCGGGTCTGGAACAACCTGGCCGGCATTTTGTTCGACGTGATGAACCGTCCCGCCGAAGGCATCGCCTGCCTCGAAAAGGCGCTGGCGGTTGACCCGCAAAACAAACTCGGCTGGTCGAACCTCGCGAACCTCGCCGGACGGCTCGGCAAGCATGACCAGGCGCTGGAATGCGCCCAGCGCGCGCTCGCGCTCGACCCGCACATGGTCGAGGCGCAGTTGCACCGCGCCCGCGCCGCGCAGGCGCTCGGCAAAACGGAAATCCTCCGCTCCGCCAACGAGACGCTGGCGACGTTGCCGCCGGAACGATTTCGCCGCACCCACTGACGGCGGCGGCTTGTCGGCGGAGAATTTTCTGGTAGGCTTCCACCGTGATTTACGACGCGTCACTCGACGGGTTGCTGCAAAAAGTCTGGGACGGCCAGCGCATTTCCCAGACCGAAGCGTTGCGGCTTTATCATTTGCCGCTGGAAGAACTCGGCGCGCTGGCCGACCGCCGCCGCCAGCTCGCGAAAGCCACGGCTTACAATAATCGCGGCAACGAGATCGTCACCTACAATGTTGACCGCAACGTGAATTACACCAATGTTTGCAATGTGTATTGCAAGTTTTGCGCGTTTTACCGTGTGGAGAAAGATGATGATTCCTACGTCATCACGCTACCGGAGCTCGACAAAAAAATTGAAGAAACCATCGCGCTTGGCGGCAACCAGATGTTGATGCAAGGCGGGCATCATCCGAAACTCACGAAGCAGTGGTATCTCGATTTGCTGTCGCACGTCAAAAATAAATTTCCGACTTTCAACATCCACGGTTTCAGTCCGAGCGAGTTCGTGCATTTCCGCGATGTGTTCAATGAGCCGCTGGAAAAAATTATTTCCGATTTCAAAAATGCCGGGCTTGGCTCGATTCCAGGCGGCGGCGGGGAAATTCTGGTTGATCGCGTGCGTCAAAGAATTGCGCCGCTCAAGGCGATGAGCAACGACTGGCTCGAAGTCATGGACGTGGCGCATCGGCTCGGACTTTATTCGAGCGCGACGATGATGTTTGGTCACGTCGAGACGATTGAAGATCGCATCGAACATCTCGAACGGTTGCGAGCGCAGCAGGAAATTTCGTTGAATCGTAGGACAGCCGTCGCGGCTGTCTCTGACACTTCAGAAAAAATAGAGACAGGCGCAACGCCTATCCTACCCGGCCATTTCACCGCTTTCATCGCGTGGACGTTTCAGGCGGAGCACACGAAATTGAAAGCGCCGACCGTTGGCGCGCACGAGTATTTGCGGATGCAGGCGCTGGCGCGGATTTATCTCGATAATTTTGCGAACATCCAAAGCTCGTGGGTCACGCAAGGTCTGGAGATCGGGCAGGTCGCGTTGAAATACGGCGCAAACGATCTCGGCAGCATCATGATCGAGGAAAATGTCGTATCGCAGGCGGGCACGACCTTCCGCATGACCGTGCCGGACATGCACCGGCTCATCAACGACCTCGGCTACGAGCCGCATCAGCGCGACAATTGGTATCGGCTGGTGAATTGAAATTTTTTTATGCCAACCGTGATGCGCATCGGGCCGTATCGCTTTCATTTTTACAGCCGCGAAGGGAACGAGCCACCGCACATTCACGTCGGGCGCGACGAAATGGAAGCAAAGTTTTGGCTGCGTCCGGTTTCGTTGGCATCGAACCACAAATTTTCCCAAGCCGAATTGAATCGCATTGAAAAGCTGGTTGAAGAAAATTGCCAAAAACTGATCGAAGCATATATTCAAGTGCATGGTCATTGACCCAAAAACTGAAACGGTCGCCGCGCGTTGCTGGATTGAAGCGCGCCGCGTTTGTCTGGAATTGTCCGACGGAAGATACGTCAGTTTTCCCGCCGCGAAATATCCGCTGCTCGCCAATGCGCCGCAAGACCTGCTCGAAAAAATCCAGCTTCGCCTCGACGGACTCGCATTGCGTTGGGAAGAACTGGATGAAGACATCTGGGTGGACGATGCGGTTTGCGGACGTTTTCCGCGCGCGAAAGAATTAGTCGCCTGACAAATGGCAACTCTCGCAGACAGGGTTCCTGAAAATGTAAAAGGTCAATACTATGTTGACCGCTCCTGTATTTATTGTGACCTCTGCGTTGAAATAGCGCCTAATCATTTCAAAGAGATAAATGAAATGGGCTGGGCTGCCGTTTTCAAACAGCCAGAAAATCTCAAAGAAGAAAAAATTTGTCGCGAAGCGAAAGATTGCTGCCCAACAGAATCTATCGGCAGCAATGGGATTTGAACTTGCGGGCGCAGCAAAATTGCCCGAAAATTTCCGCGATGACCAAAGTTCTCCTTTTAGGTTTGGGCCGCTGGGGCGCGAACCATTTGCGCAATCTCAACTCGATGCCCATCGAGCTTTACGTCGCCGAGGTCGGCGACAAGCAGCTCGAATCCGCGCGCAAACTCGGCCTGCCCGCCGAACGGCTCACAACGAATTACAAGACGCTCATCAACCAAGTGGATTGCGTCGTCATCGTCACGCCCGCGCAAACGCATTTTCCGCTGTGCAAAGAATTTCTCGAAGCCGGCAAGGATGTGTTCGTGGAAAAACCGCTGACGCTCGACAACGACGAATCGAAGCAGCTCGCGGAACTTGCGGACAAGACCAAAAGAATTTTGCAGGTCGGACATATTTTGCGTTTTGATCCGGCGACGCTCTGGTTGCGCGACGCGGTGCAGAACGGCGAGTTCGGCAAGGTGAACATGATTCGCGGCCATTTCGGCGGTTTCAAACGTCCGCGCAACGACAGCGGCGTGATGTTTGCCGACGGAATTCATTTTGTGGATTTGTTCAATTTCATTCTCGGCGCGCTGCCGAAAAGCGTCACGGCCATCAACCACGATTTTTTTGGTCGCGGTCTGGATGACGTTTCGTTCGTCTCGCTCGAATACAACACGCCGCACGGCAAGACCTGGGCGACGGTGGAGACGGAATATTTTATTCCGGGAAAATTCCGCGAGGTCATCGTCTGCGGCGACAAGTTAAGTGCGGTCTGCGATTACAACATCTCGCAATATAAAATCAAAACTTACGCGAACACGCACGCGTCCGCCGGCGGCAATGATTTCAAGGCGACCGAAGGCGTTGTGACGCAGATCGAAACGCCGCCGGAAGAACCGTTGCTGGCCGAGCTGCGTGCGTTTGTGGATTCCGTGAAAACCCGCACCACGCCGCGCGCCGATGCGTGGTCCGGCTACAACGCCGTGCGCGTGCTGAACGCCGCGCTGGAATCGGTGAAGACCGGGCGCGCCGTTGAATTAAAATAATCAATCCGCGAATTGCGCCAATTGGCGCGAATTATTATGGAATTAAAGACCAATGGCTGAACTGATTTTCAAAGAGGAAGTTTATGCGATTGTCGGTGCGGCCATGGAGGTGCATCGGGAAAATGGCTTTGGATTTTCCGAGCCGGTTTATCAGGAATGTTTGGAGATTGAATTGGCGAGTCGGAACATTCCTTTCGTGCCGCAGAAGGAAATGCCGATTTTTTACAAAGGCAAGCAGATCAAAAAAACCTACATCGCAGATTTCATTGCCTACGGAAAAATTATTGTTGAACTCAAAGCCTTGGACAAATTGACTTCGCGCGAGGAAGCGCAAGTCATCAATTATCTGAAAGTTTCCAAACTCGAAGTTGGCGTGCTGATCAATTTTGGCGCGGCCAGTTTGGAATGGAAACGCATCGTGCTGACGAATCGCGCGATTGAATCCATTGACTTGCAACCCAAAAGCAATTCGCGTCAATTCGCGTAATTCGCGGATAATAAATTTATGAGCAAAATCCCGTTATCAAAATGTTTCGTGAACGCCGAAGTCGAGGAAGCCGCGCTGCGCGCCATCCGCTCGGGCCAATACATCCTCGGCAAGGAATCCACCGCGTTCGAGGCCGAACTCGCCGCGCACACCGGCACCGCGCAATGCGTCCTCGGCAGTTCGTGGACGATGATCGTGTATTGCCTGCACCAGTTGCAAGGCATCGGGCCGGGCGACGAAATCATCGTGCCCAGCCACACGGCGTTTCCGACGATGGAGCCGCTGATTCATCTCGGCGCGAAGCCGGTGTTCGCGGACATTGACGATACGTTCGTCATGGATCTCGCGCACGTTGAATCGCTCATCACGCCGCGCACCGTCGGCATCATCGGCGTGCATCTTTACGGCCATCCGATTGACAACGACAAGCTGCTCGCCATCGCAAAGAAAAATAAACTGTGGGTCATCGAAGATTGCGCGCAGGCGCAGGGCGCGAAATACAAGGGCAAAACCGTCGGCAGCATGGGTGACTTCGGCGCGTTCAGTTTTTTCCCGTCGAAAAATCTCACCGTGCTCGGCGACGGCGGCTGCATCACGACGAACAAAATTGATTACGCCGACCGCTTGCGGATGTTGCGCAATCACGGCCGCCAGGGAAAATACGATCACGAATTTACCGGCTATAACATTCGTTTCAACGAAATCAACGCCGCCATCGGCCGCGTGATGTTGAAGCACCTCGATGGCTTCAACGAAAATCGCCGCCAGATCGCCGCGCGCTACAACGAACGGCTCGCGGGCATCGTGCAGACGCCGCCCGTGCGCGAATGGGCCACGCCGGTGTATCACATGTATGTCGTGCGCGCCGAGCGCCGCGATGATTTGCAAAAATTTCTCAAAGAGAAAAACATCGAGACCGGCGTGCATTATCCGAAGCCGAATCACTTGCAGCCGGCGGTCATCGGTTTGTTTCCGTATATTCCAAAATTGCCGCAGACTGAAAAAGTGGTGAAGGAAATCCTCTCGCTGCCGATTCACGGCGAAATGGCTTTGGACGCGGCGGACAAAGTCTGCGGCGCGATTGCAGAATTTTACGGGAAGAAATAATTGGCGACCACAATTCGAAGTTTGGCGAAGCCACCAGCTCACAATGAATTGTTGGCGCAAAGCCTTTTGTCGCCGCGTTATTTTTTCAAAAACGCGCTGAACAAATCTATCGGCAGCGGCAGAAACGTCGTCGTGTTGTGTTCGCTCGCCATCTCGCGCATGGTCTGGAGATAGCGCAGTTGCAGCGCGATCGGCTCCTTCGCGATCAGCCCGGCGGCCTGCACCATTTTCTCAGCGGCTTGAAATTCGCCCTCGGCGTTCACGATCTTCGCGCGGCGTTCGCGTTCGGCCTCGGCCTGTTTCGCCATCGCGCGCTTCATGCTGTCGGGCAGCGACACTTCCTTCGTCTCGACGCTCGTGACCTTGATGCCCCACGGCTCGGTTTGCTTGTCAATGATCTCCTGCAACTTCTGGTTGATGACGTCGCGCTGTGACAGCAGTTCGTCGAGCGCGGATTGTCCGAGCACGCTGCGCAACGTCGTCTGCGCGATGAGCGAAGTCGCCTTCCAATAATTTTCCACTTTGACTACCGCCGCGTTCGGATCCACAACGCGGAAATATATCACGGCGTCCACCGTCGCGGGCACGTTATCGCGCGTCATGATTTCCTGTTTGGGCACGTCAATCGTCACGACGCGCAAATCCATCCGCACCATTTTATCCACCATCGGAATGAGAAAAATAATTCCCGGCCCTTTCGCGCCCTGCAATTTGCCGAGCCGGAAAATCACGCCGCGCTCATATTCGCGCAAAACTTTGATCGCCGAAGCTAAAATGAAAAGCCCGACGACGATGACTGGAATGATGATTGCCAGCAGTCCGCCGCCGACGAGATGTTGAATTGATGATTCGTCCATAATTTTTCCGTTAGTTTTTTGGTTTCACTTTCAAAGTCAGTCCGGTGATGCCGGTGATTTCAACTGGGTGTCCTGCTTCCACCGGCGTTTCGCTCACCGCATTCCAATGTTCGCCTTCGATAAACACTTTGCCGCCCGCCGAGTCAATCCGCGAAACCGCGTTCACCGATTTGCCGATCATCGTTTCCGCGCCGGCTTTCACCGGCTGCCGTTGCGCGCGGATGCCTTTGCTTACGAAGAAAAAGAAAAACGCAGCGGTCACGAGCGTCGTGGAAATGATCCAGCTCATCGGCAAATTGTAACCGGACGGCGCGTGATTGAACAGCATCAGCGCGCCGAGGAAAAACGCGATGATGCCGCCGCCGGTCAACACGCCGTGCGTCGGCGCAAAAATATCCATGACGAACAGCGCGAGCGCCAAAAGAATCAGCGCGAGTCCGGCGATGTTCAGCGGCAGCGTGGCCGACATATAAAGCAGTAGAATCAGCGCGAGCGCGCCCGCGACGCCGGGAAAAATCGCGCCCGGATGGCTCATCTCGGCGATGATTCCGTAAATCGCGATGAGCAGGAGCAACATCATGACTTGCGGCTGCCAGAAGAGTTGAAAGAATTTTTCGCCCGGAGACATCGGAATTTCCACGACGCTCGCGCCGGCGGTTTTCAAAATTTTTCCGTTCACGGAAAAACCGTTTAATCTTTGCAGCAAGTCGGGAAAATTCGTTGCGATCAAATCAATCACTTTCAATTTCAACGCTTCCTCGGATGTGATTGCTTCGCTCGCCGTGACGGATGATTTTGCCCATTCGACATTGCGATGCCGTTTTTCCGCGATGTTCTGCATGACCTTCGTGTAGGCGTTGCCAACCTTTTGCATCATGATGCTGTTGGTGGTTTCGTCTTCGCTGCCCATGCTCACGGGATGCGCCGCGCCGATGGTGGTGTGCGGCGCCATCGCCGCGACGTCCGCCGCCAGCGTGATGTAGACGCCCGCGCTGCCGGCCATCGCGCCTTCCGGCGAAACATAGACGACCACCGGCACGCGCGACGCGTAAAAATCCTGCACGATGTCGTCCATGGAATTGGCGAGGCCGCCGGGCGTGTTCAGTTCGATGATGAGGCACTCGTCGTTTTGATTGGCGGCGAGGTCGAGCGCGCGGGAAATGTAATTGGCCGTGGCCGGACCGATGGCGCCGTTGATATTGATCAGCCCGACCTGCGCGGCGTGAGTCGCCGCTGCGCCGAAAACGAGTCCGGCAATTGCGATGGAAATCCAGCGCTTCATAAATTTTCCGACCTGATGCGAACGTAACAAAAAAACGCGCGCGGCAACAATTTAATAATTTGTCGCGCGAAGGACGCGAAGTGACGAAGGAAATTTTACAACCTATCTAGGCGTTAGGCGTCTATGCAATATCGCCAGAGTCATCGTTTTAACTTTTGTAAATCACATCCTATCCAGTGGAAAATGGCATACAGAACCAATGACACGCCAATAAATATGACTGCATAAAGATAAGAGAAATGCCAGAAAACTGCTGCAAAACCAGAAAATGAAATTGGAGCAAAAATGATCATAATTACAGCATAGATGTTCTTACTCCAACAATGTGGCGGCTTCCATTCTTTGATCGTGGGCGTCAAAAACATGAAAACATCCAAAGGAATAGAAATGGCAAAAATTAGAACGGCGATATGGAGAGAGCGCGACAACTTATCTAAATCCAATGTCAAAATTTGCGTGAGACAGGCAAATGATGCCGTAGCTAATCCTCCACCAATCCATTGTATAGTCGCGCGTTGCATTGATAATTGGCATCGGACCTTAACAGGTAATGAATGTCGTGCTTTGCAGCACTCCCAGTTTCATAATTTTGACTTTGTGCTTGGCAAAATAATTTGTCCAGAAAAAGTTGTGCATGTTTTCCGCGTGACAATTTTCACCGCGCAAAATTCTCCGCCATCGCCACGGCTTTGCGCATGGCTTTGGATTTGTTCACGGTTTCCTGAAATTCATTTTCCGGCACGGAATCGTTCACCCAGCCGCCGCCGGCCTGCACATAGGCTTTGCCGTCCTTGAGCAGCGCGGTGCGGATGGTGATGCAGGTGTCGAGATTGCCGTTGAAGGAAAAATAGCCGACCGCACCCGCGTAAGGTCCGCGCGTGGTTTGCTCCAGTTCTGAAATAATTTGCATCGCGCGGATTTTCGGCGCGCCGCTGACGGTGCCGGCCGGAAACGTCGCGCGCATCAGGTCGTAAAGCGTCTTGCCGGCGGACAATTTCCCCTCGACTTGCGACACGATGTGCATGACGTGGCTGTAACGCTCAACGATCATCAAATCTTTTACCTGCACCGAACCAAAATCGCACACGCGCCCGATGTCGTTACGCGCGAGGTCAACGAGCATGACGTGTTCGGCGCGTTCTTTCGGGTCGGCGAGCAATTCTTTTTCGAGCGCGGCATCTTCGTCGGAATTTTTTCCGCGCGGACGCGTGCCGGCGATCGGGCGGATCTCAACCTTGCCTTCCTCGCAGCGCACATGGACTTCCGGCGACGCGCCGACGAGCGAAAATCCGTCCAGCTCCAGCAAAAACATATACGGCGACGGATTGATGGAACGCACCGCGCGGTAAACATCCATCGGCGACGCCGTGACCGGCGCGGAAAACCGCTGCGAGCCGACGACCTGGATGATGTCGCCCGCCGTGATGAGTTTTTTGGCGGCGAGGACGTTCGCGCAAAATTTTTCCCGCGTGATGTTCGACGCGAACGCGACTTCGGGGACTTCATTCGGCACGCTGACGGGAATGTGTTCGCTTGGCTGTTCGAGCAACGACACGAGCCGTTCGATTTCGCTCGTTGTATTTTCGTAGGCGTCGGCGGGATTTTCCGCTTCGTCCAAAAAGGCGTTGACCAGGACGGTGATGGTCTGCGCGACGCGGTCAAAAATCAACAACTGGTCGGCGACAAGAAAAACCATCACGGGCGTTTTTAATTCGTCCTGCGGCGGGCGCGGCACGACCGGCTCGACGTCGTGGATGAATTCGTAGCCGATGAAACCGACCGCGCCGCCGGTGAAGCGCGGCAATCCCGGCAGCGACACCGCGCGATATTTTTTCATCACGCGCTCGACGACGACAAGGCCGTCTGCAACCGTAGGACAGGCGTCTCGCCTGTCTTCATTTTTTAATTCAGAGACAGGCGCGACGCCTGTCCTACGCACCAAAAAACTCTCGACGACTTTTCCGTTTTCCAAAACCTCGACGTGATTTTCCATCTGCCGGATGACCGCGCGCGGATTGCAGCCGACGAACGAGTAGCGTCCGAGATGTTCGCCGCCCTCGACCGACTCGAACAAAAACGATTCGCCCGCGCCGCGAATTTTGCGATAAGCCGAGAGCGGCGTTTCGATGTCCGCGAGCAGTCGGCGCGTGACGGGAATCACGTTGCCCTGCGCGGCCAGCTTTAAAAATTCATCAGGCGTCGGCGAATACATGAAATCATTTTTAGCCGAAGCGCGGAGAAAACAAAAGCAGGAACGCCGCAGGAATTAGTTGGTGGATTTTGATTCTTCCACTTTTACACGACGAAAAAGTTCAGAATGACGAATGATGTATGGTAAATTCATGCCAAACAAATTATTTGTGAATCTCACCAAACCCCAAAATACTAAAATTGGAAGCAGAACCACCTGCACAATGAAATCCGCGACGTATAGCGAAGTAATTGTCACAAGATTTTCAGCGATTTCTTTAGAACTCTTGTAAATAGATCCGAAAGCGGAAACAAATTCACCGCTTTTTGTTTTTACGAAGTCGGCACTATTTTCGATAGCGCCAAAAAAGCCATCAAATTGAGGTAGTTTTATTTGAGCCAGCTTTTCGAGTTCAGGTGATTTTAGAGATATAGCTTGTTCTGCTGTTTTGATTTCGGGAGCAAAAAATCTTTCGTGTAAAAACCCATTTATTATTGACGATATTGGCAGGCAGAAACGAGCTAATAGAACCAAAATCATTAACTTCATCATCATGTCACTGGCGATTTTTGCCCGCTGATGTTTAATCCATGACAAAACTAGGATTAAGACGAGCAGCGACGCGACTATTTTTGGAGCAAGTGCCACGCTAATCTTGTATGCAATTTCTTGTATCGTAAGTGACGCAATTGCAGTAACGAAAACATCTGTGGCTCGTTCTGTAAGATCGTAAATCGGGTCAGCAATTTGCCCAATTGCCAACGACACTCCAACACCGCCTGGTTCAGCTTCAACGTGAGATTCTTTTATTACAGAGGTAATGGCGTTCACCGAACGGCAAACTCCGTAAGATGCGCTGGCTTCAATAATTGAAGTCGTAAAATACGAATCAGTTTTATTATCAATGTATGGCACTCGAATTGCCGGAAAGAGAAACAGTGTCACTGCGACAATTAAAATAACGACAGGCCTAACGAATTCTTTTTGGAATTTCATTTTATTTCTTTCCGTAAATTTCCTCCGGCGTTTGCAATTGCGGCTCGGTGATTTTGAATCCGCCGTTTTCGACCGAGCGGAAAAAGCACGATTGATAACCTTCGTGGCACGCCGCGCCGGCCTGCTCGACCTGGATGAGCAGCACGTCGCCATCGCAATCGAACGCGATGTCCTTGACGGTCTGCGTGTGGCCGCTTTCCTCGCCCTTCATCCAGAATTTCTGGCGCGAGCGGCTCCAGAAATGCGTCTTGCCGGTGGCGACGGTTTTTTCCAGCGACGCGCGGTTCATCCACGCGAACATCAGCACGCGCTTGGTTTTGTATTCCTGCACGATGGCGGGAATCAAACCTTGCGCGTCGAATTTTAGTTTGTCGTAAAAGCTCATGCGACGGGCATTTTACCACCAAGACACGAAGGCACAAAGACGGAATTTTTCGGTGGGGCGAGCGTCCTCGCGAGCCGGACGCGATTGATCATGGCGGCTCGTCAGGAGAAAATAATTTACGGCTCGTTCGTCGGCGCAACGATGGCGTTGGTTGAAACGATTATTGAATTGGTCGGGGGATTTTCGTGGTCGGCGAGGCTGCGTTCGATCCGGTGTTTCAAATCGGCAAAGGCGGCGTTGGTCACGCGGTCAAGCTGCGCCTGGGCCTCGGCAAAACGTCCGGCGGCGATTTTCACGCGCGCGAGATGGATGTAGACGCCTTCGCGTTCGGCGTCGGTTTGCGCGACTTGCAGCGCGTTGGTCCACGCGCCGAGCGCGTCGTTGGTGCGGAGCGGCTTGATGCCGTAGTAACTTTGCGCGTAATCGGTGGCGAGCGTAAAATTGGCAGCGTCGAGCCGCATCGCCTGCTGGTAAAGCGCGAGCGCCTTGTCGAAAACCTGCTGTTCGTTGATGCCGTAAAATTCGCGCGCGTCCTTGCGGAAAAGATAAACGGTCGTGGCGAAGTTTTGATAATAAACCGGCTCGCGCGGGTTCAGCTCGATCGCCTTGGCGTAGTAGGCGAACGCGTTCGTGACCGGGCTGTATTCGCCGTAATAATTGGCAAGGTTGTTCCAGACGGCGGGGTTTTTCGGGTCGAGCTGGCGGGATTTTTCGTATTGCTCGGCGGCGGCGTCCTCTTCGCCGAGGTCGTTCAGAAAACTGCCGTAGGCAAGGTAGCCGTGCGCGTTGGCGGGATGCCGGCGGAGAAAATCCGTGTAGCCTTTGCGAACGGGTTCAAACCGCGCGACGATGCGCTGATGCATTTCAGCCTTGGACATGCCCGCGCCTTGCGCCGCGAAGTCGTCGTTGTCGCGGATCCATTTGTCCACTTCGTCCTGCGCCGCGTCGTCGTCGGCCATCAGGTCGCGCAATTCCTTTTCCGCCGGGTCGGCGGCGACGTTGATGGCCACGCCGGTCTGCTGCTGGACGAGATTGCTGACGGCCTGCGGCTGGTTGGTGGCCAGCAGCGCGCCCAGCAGGCCGATGGTGAGTTCGTTCACGGGCACAAGGTAAGCCGTTTGGGGTGGCGAGTCGAAATCAAATGCGCGTGCGCCAGCAGGATTTGAATTCTCTTTTGACGTTGGTTGTCGAATGGACTAGCGTTTAAGCCTAATGGTTGCTCGGCGGGTGAATTTGAAGTTGTCGCTCGTCGTCGGCGTGTTGCTGACGGCGGGAGCGGCTTTGGCGCAGTCGGGCCAGTCCATTATTTTTTCGCAGCCGCCGGACGACAGTGCCGGAGCCGGGTCAGCCGACGCGCTGCGTTCGGCGGCAAACCACGATCTCGCGAACCAGATCAAGGCACCCACACCGGTTTTCAACTTTTCGCCGGAACCGGACGAGCCGTTCATGCCGCTGCCGCGTTCGCCGCTTTCGCCGGACGAACAAAAGCAGTTGCAAAAAACCCTGGAGGACAAAAAAAACTGGACGTTGCTGACGCCGGAGGAAATTCTCGGCGTGAAAAAACCGGAAGATCTCCTGCCGCCGGATCAGCCGGCGGACGACGAGGACATTAATCTGACGCCAATGGAACGTTACATGAAACGTCAGGAGCAGGCGCGCCAGCAGGCTTCGGTCACCAACGGCCTTTTCGGCGGCGGCGATGATTTGTCGCGTTGGAACCCTTCCCGCAAGCCGGAAGAAACACCGGGCAATGGCAGCGTTGACGACAACCGCATTGACGCCAGCCGCGCCGCTGCCGCCAACGCCTCGCCGTTTTTGCGACAACTTCTAAACAATGCGCCGGAAAACAATCCGCCGCTGGGCCGCGACACCACCGAAGGCGCGGCAAGGCTGTTTGGTTTTGGCCCGCCGCCAACGCCAAGTCCGGCGCAGGTGCAGGCGCAAATCGCGGAGATGAACCGGTTCAGGGAAATGCTGATGCCGGACGCGCCAGAGGCGAAAACTTCTCCGGGCGGAAAATTTCTTTTCTCGGCGCAACCGTTGCCGGAAGCAAACCTGCAGTCTGCGTCGCCGGCAAAATTGAGTTTCAACGAAGTGACACCGTTGACCACCGTGGACACCAAGGTGACAGATGTGTCGCCGCTTTCGGGCCTTTCGGGACAGCCGCTGGCCAAACCGGCAACGACGACCCGGCCATCCTGGGCGCCGCAGCCACCGCCGTGGCTTTCGCAGACGCCCCAGCCGTTCGTGGCACCGCAGCGCGAATTTTAAAATTCGTCAGTGCGCCGAGGTGAGGAGCATTACCTGTTCGAGCGTGGAGATGCCGTCGCGCGCGCGGTCCAGGCCGACCATGCGCAGCGTGCGCATTCCCTGGGTCACGGCGAGCTTGGCCATTTCGCGCGTGCTGGCGCGGGCAATGATCAGTTTGCGAATCTGGTCGGTGACGGCCATGGCCTCGATGATGGCGAGCCGCCCGGCGTAACCGGAATTTTTGCAGCGGTCGCAGCCGCGTCCGCGATACAGCGTCACGCCGTCGAATACGGAGGGATCAATGCCCAAATCTTCAAACATTTTCGGTGGATAAATCACCGGCTCCTTGCAGTGCGAACACATGCGGCGCATGAGGCGTTGTGCGCAGGAAAGGATCACGGACGAGGAGATCAGGAACGGCGCGATGCCCATGTCGTCGAGGCGCGCAATCGCGCCGGGCGCGTCATTGCAGTGCATCGTGGACAAAACCTGGTGGCCGGTGAGCGCGGCTTCGATGGCGATTTCAGCGGTCTCGGTGTCGCGGATTTCGCCGATCATGACGATGTCCGGGTCCTGGCGCAAAATGGAGCGCAGCGCGTTGGCGAAGGTCAGGCCGATGTCTTTTTTGGTCGGCACCTGGTTGATGCCGGGCACCTGGAATTCCACCGGGTCTTCGACGGTGACGATGTTCCATTGCGGGCTGTTCAACTCGTTGAGTGCGGAGTAAAGCGTCGTGGTCTTGCCGGAGCCGGTCGGCCCGGTGACGAGAATCAATCCGTGCGGCGCGTCAATGGCCGCCTTGAATTGCTTGAAGGTGTCGGGGTCGAGGCCGAGCTTGTCAATGCTGGCGGACAAGTTGCTCTTGTCGAGCACGCGCAGCACGATTTTCTCGCCGTGAACGGTCGGCAGCACGGAGACGCGCAAATCAAAATCCTTGCCGCCGACCTTGACACGCATGCGCCCGTCCTGCGGCAGCCGCCGTTCGGCGATGTCGAGGCTGCTCATGATTTTGAAGCGCGAGGCCAGCGCGAGTTGCATTTGTTTTGGCGGCGGCGTCGCGTCAATCAGCACGCCGTCCACGCGGTAGCGCAGGCGCATCGCCTTTTCAAACGGCTCCAGGTGCACGTCGCTCGCGCGATCTTTGATGGCCTGAACGATGATCAAGTTGGCGAGTTTGATGACGGGCGCTTCCTCGCTAGAGGCGGCAAGCTGGTCAAGGTTGACCTCTTCCATCCCTTCCTTGACGGATTCCAATGTGTCGGCGGCGTCTTCCGCCTCCTGTTTGGCCGCGTCCTCGATGATGTCCTCCATCGAACCGCTCTTGGCCGAGTCAATGGCGTTGAGCTTGTCTATGATGGCTTTTTCGGAAGCGATGAGCGGGGAGATTTCCAGCTTGGTGATGCGCTTGACGTCGTCGAGGGCGAGGACGTTCAACGGGTCGGCCATCGCGAGAAATAATTTATTTTCCAGCCGCGCGATGGGGACGACCTTGTGGCTGTGTGCGGTTTCGCGCGGGAGCAATTCAACCACGTCCGGCAGGATGTTTAGGCGCGCGATGTTGATCGGCGGGACGTTGAGCACGCGGCCCATTGAGACGGCGAGGTCCTGTTCGCTGACGTAGGATTTTTCGACGATGAGCTTGACGAGGCGCGCGCCCTCTTTTTTCTGCTGCTCGAGCAGCTCCTCGACCTGGGTCAAGCTCAACAGCCCGTCCTCGACGAGCGCGTCGGCGATGCGTTCTCCAAATGATTTGATCTTGGCCATTTAACGAAATGCTTTGCGGAGGTTGCCGATCAGTTCTGCCGGCGTGGCGAGATACCACAGCAGGCGGTGCGACGTGGCCTCGGACAATTCCTTGGCGACTTCCTGGTTGAACGGGTTGGCCGTCGCCACCAGGATGGCCTTGCTCATCCGGTCGAACGGCAGCACGCACCAGCGCCGGCACACCTCCGCCGGAAAGCCGCGCGTCAGGTCAATGTCCACGTCGTAGCGGTCCAGCGGCAAAAACGCCGTGCGGGATTTGTCGGACAGCAGCTTGAGCGATTTTTCGATGGGGTAAATGCCCTTGTCGTTCAGCGTCTGGATGAAAGGCTCGATTACGTCCGGCGGCGCGAGCACCAAATCCGGCGTGCGCCAGCACAAATCAAAATCGCCCATCGTGATGACTTTGCTCTCCACGAAAACCCGCACCATGCTTTTGCGACCGTCCTCGAGTTCCGAAGGCGATTTGCCGGCGCGCGCTTTTTTGCGAAACATCTCCGTATCCGCCGCCGTCACCAGATGAGCCGCTTCTCCGTTCACCGGCTGCGTGGCCGCGTTGCCGGCCTTGTCCTCGATTTGTTTCAATGCCGCCTGCACATCGGCGTCGTCCGGCCGGCGTTGCAGGACCGTTTCATATTCCAAAATCGCCGAGGACAACTGCCCTTGCTGGAGATACGCCTGCGCGATGCGTTTGGAAGTGTGGATTACGTCCGATTCGCGGCCCAGCTTCGAGTAGGCTTCCTTGAGAATTTCCAGCGACTGGCAATCGTGCGGCTGCGACTGGACAATGACCTCGAACATCTCAATTGTCTGCTGCAATTGAGCTGCTTCACCGGAATTTAATGTGACCGTCGCCATGCTGTAACGCCGAGATTTTTGAGCAATTTCTCTGCCAGACTAGAACGTCCCCGCCATCAAAGCAATGCAAAGTGAAACCCGAAACGCAACTGTCCCATTCTTTTGCATTTTGCTTGGCGTGTCTTCATGGTAAAAACCTTTCAGGTGGAACGACCCACAACCATGATTCCCGCGCCGGGCGAACGCCTGCTGCGTTTCGTCGGCGACCGCGTCCGTTTTATTTTGCGCGACACCGCCCCGCGCGGCAACGTCCGCGCCCTGCTCCGCACCAGCCTGGGCCGCGCCGCCGCGCGCCGCCGCGAAATCATCTCCGCCCACGCCGGCGGCGCCGCCGCCGCCGGCGATTCCTGGCGCGACGTGCCGATGCAAAAAACCGACGACGGCTGGCAGATCGAACTCCCGCTCGCCGAGACCGGCTACTTCAAGGCGAAAGCTTATCTGCTCGACGAGAAAAACTGGCAGCACTGGCCGGACGGTTCCGACGTGGGAATTTCCGTCCATCCCAATTTCGCGCGCACCGCCAACACCATTTACTGCGCCTTCACGCGACTGTTCGGCGCGACAAAAAATTTGGCCTCCACCGCCGATGAAAAATTGGAGGCGCAGTTGAAATCGCTCGAAGCGCTCGGCTACGCCACGCTGCCGCCGTCGGGAAAATTCCGCGACCTCGCGCGCCAGTTGCCCTTCATTGTCAACCGGCTCGGCTGCCGCGTCATTCATCTGCTGCCCGTGCATCCGACGCCCACGACCTACGCGCGCTTCGGACGTTTCGGCAGTCCGTATGCCGCGCTCGATCTGACCGCCGTGGACCCCGCGCTCGTCGAATTCGACAAACGCACCACCGGCATTGACCAGTTTTGCGAACTCGCCTACGCCGCGCACTCGCTCGGCGCGCGCGTCTTTATTGACATCGTCATCAACCACACCGGCTGGGGCTCGGCGTTGCAGGAAAATTGCCCGCAATTTTTCCTGAAAAAACCTGACGGCGAATTTGCCAGCCCCGGCGCGTGGGGCACCGTTTGGGAAGACTTGGTCGAACTCGAACAGCACGACGTCAAGCTCTGGGATCTCATCGCCGACTCGCTTTTAATTTGGTGCCGACGCGGCATGGACGGATTCCGCTGCGACGCCGGCTACAAAATTCCCGTGCCCGCGTGGCAATACATCATCGCCCGTGTGCAGGAGGAATTTCCCGAAGCGATTTTTTTGCTCGAAGGCCTTGGCGGCTCATGGGAAGCCACGGAAAATCTTTTGACCGATGGCGGAATGCAGTGGGCGTATTCCGAACTGTTCCAAAATTATTCAGGCAAGGAAGTCGCGTGGTATCTCGATTACGCCAATGCCCAAAGCGCGCGCATCGGCGCTTACGTCCACTATTCCGAAACGCACGACAACAGCCGTCTCGCCGACAAAGGCCGCGCCTGGTCGCTGTTGCGAAACCGCCTCTGCGCGCTCACGAGTCCGAGCGGCGGCTTTGGCTTCACCTGCGGCGTCGAATGGCTCTCCGCCGAAAAAATCCGCGTCCACGGCAACACCGGTTTGAACTGGGACAGCGCCGACAACATCGTCCCCGAACTCGCGCAACTGAACAAACTCATCTCCGACCACCCGTGTTTTTTCGACGGCACAAAGCTCACGCGCTTGAGCGCGCCCGACTCGCCCATTTACGCGCTGCTCCGCGAATCCGCCGAAGGCAAGGATTCTGTTTTGATTCTCGTCAATACCGACGTTGGAAATTCCCACCTGCTGACGCTCGACGTTTCCGCTTTCCGCTTTCCGCTTTCCGCTTTTCATTTTGATCTGCTCGGCCAACCGCTCTCGCAGTTCGCGCGCGAAAAAAATGAAATCATTTTCACACTCGCGCCCGGCGCATGCCACTGCCTCGCGCCCACGCAAAATCCCGCCGGCTTGAACGGCGAAAATTACCGCCACGCGCGCGCCCAGGCCGCGTTTGCGATTCAGGCGTTGAGCAAGATTGTTCCCGCCGAATCCATTGACAGCCTCGACTGGCGCTGGCTCGCGGAACAAGTCGAAACGTCGCCGGAAAATTTTCTCGCCGCCGCCAGCGAATTCGCCGCGCGTGAAACCAAAATTTCGCTCGCCGACCTGTTGCGCGAAACCGAAACCGGAAAAATTTTCCCGCACGTCGTCGCGTGGACTTTGATTGACGCCCGCCGCGTCACGCTCGTGCCGCCCGGCCACTGGCTTTTGATCGAGGACAGCGCGCCGTTCCGCGCCGAATTGAGAAGTCCGAAGTCGGAAGCCAGAGGTCAGACTGAAAACACCGCCACACTTCACGTTCAATCTATCGCCGTTGGCAATCGTCATGTCGCAGCTTTTCCGCCGCGCGAATCGGCGGCGGAAACGGAATTGTTTCTGGAACGTTACGCCGCCGCCTCGCAAAAAATTTCCGCCGCCATCCGTTTTCTCGCGCCCGAACCGCCGCCATCAACCATCAACTATCAACCATCAACTTTAGTTTTGCTCACCAACGGCATCGGCGGCATGGCGCGGCTCTGCGCGGACTTGGGCCGCGTGAATTCCAAATACGACTGTGCGCTCGGCGCAAACTTGAACCCGTCCGTGCCCGTTGACCGCCACATTTTTGTCAAACGCATCCGCGTCTGGGTGAACGCCGATGGATTTCTCTCGCCGCTCGATTTCAAAAACCTCGCGTCATTCCAGGCTGGTTCGACTGCCGTCTGGAATTTTGTTGCCAACGCCGGCGATGGCCGAACGGTGGAGATTGAATTGCGCGCGGAAATGGTTGCCGGCAAAAATGCGACGGTCTTTCAATTCAGCCGGCCGACCGAAAAGCTCGCGCAGGGAAAACAGTTGCCCGCCGGCTGCGACGTGCGCCTGACCGTGCGCGTGGACATCGAGGACCGGAATTTTCATAGCGAGACGAAGCGCAACAGCGGCGCGGATTTTCATTTCGCGTCGAACACGCGGGAAATTAAAAATCCACCTGCCGCGCCGAAATCGAATGAAGGCGGGAAATTAAAAATTCAAAACGTTGCCGGTTATGAATTCACGCCCGCGCCCGACCGGCAGCTTCGCGTGGTCGCCGACAGCGGCATTTATCATCCGCAGCCGGAATGGTGCGAGAACATCCCGCATCCCGTCGAGCAAACGCGAGGGCAAACCGCCAGTGGTGACGCCTTCAGCCCCGGCTGGTTTGAAATTCCGCTGGCGAAAGGTGCAAGCGCAACGCTGATTCTCTCGGCGGAATCGGAAGAAATAAAAAGCGGAAAGTGGAAAGCGGAAAGCGGAAATTCGAAAACTGATTTTGTCGCGCAACTCGAACACGCCGCAGAACAATTCGTCGTGCGCCGCGACGACGGCAATACGGTCATCGCCGGTTATCCGTGGTTTTTGGACTGGGGCCGCGACTCGCTGATTTGCGCGCGCGGACTTCTGGCGGCGGGTATGGTTGACGAAGTGAAACAGCTCTTGCTGACATTCGCCAAATTTGAAAAAGACGGCACGCTGCCCAACACGATTCATGGCGACGACGTTTCCAACCGCGACACGTCGGACGCGCCGCTGTGGTTCGCCGTCGTGTGCGAGGAATTTTCTGAAATTCAAAACTCACCTGCCGCGACGAAATCGGATGAAGGCGGAAAAATTAAAACTCAAAATTTTTACGAAACGCGCGTTTCTGAAAATGGCCGCACCATTTTTGACGTGCTGAAAAGCATCGCCGAAAATTATGCCAAGGGCACGCCCAACGGCATCCGCATGGATTCCGATTCCGCGCTCATCTGGAGTCCGAGCCATTTCACCTGGATGGACACGAATTATCCCGCCGGCACGCCGCGCGAAGGCTATCCCGTCGAGATCCAGGTTTTGTGGATTCGCCTGCTGCGCCAGCTCGAAAGAATTTCCGCGCCCGCCGAACAAAAAAAATGGCGCGACCTCGCCGACCACGCGACCGCGTCGTTTGAAAAACTTTTCTGGCTCGAAAATAAAGGCTGGTTCGCCGACGTGCTGCTCGGCGGTTCACGCGTCATCGCCCGCGACGCGACGGCCAGCGACGCGCTGCGGAGCAATTGTCTTTTCGCCGTGAGCCTCGGCCTCGTCACTGGCGAGCGCGCGCAACGCTGCGTGGCCGCCGCGCAAAAATTTCTCGTCGTGCCCGGCGGCCTGCGCTCGCTCGCGCCGCTGCCGGTCGCCGTGCCGCTGCCGATCAACAACAGCGATGGCTGGCTCATCAATAATCCGGTCGAGCCGTATTGGCCGCGTTACGAAGGCGACGAGGACACGCGCCGCAAGCCCGCGTATCACAACGGCACGGCGTGGACGTGGACGTTCCCGGTTTTTTGCGAGGCGCTCGCGCGCGCGTGGGATTTTTCGCCGGAAGCGGTCGCGGCGGCGAAAAGTTATTTAGGTAGCTCGGAAAAAATCCTGAACGAAGGCTGCCTCGGCCAGATTCCCGAAGTCCTCGACGGCGACGCGCCGCACACGCAACGCGGCTGCGACGCGCAGGCGTGGGGCGTGACGGAAGCGCTGCGCGTGGAACTTTTGTCGCGCGGGCGGAACGCATGAAATTGCCGCGACGGATGAAAGGCAAATTACCGGGACGCAGGAAGTTATTTTAGGATGGACGTGACGGACTGGTTCCGTTTAAGACTGTCAGTGTGCGCCCCCGCTGGTTGGCGCAAATTTTTCCATGCCTCTTTACGAATATGAATTATGCGAGGGCGACTGCAAGGTCTGCGGCGGGAAATTCACCTTGAACCGTCCGCTGTCGGGCAAGCCGCTCACGAATTGCCCGGCGTGCAAAAAACCGGTGCGCAAAATTTTTTCCAACTTCAGCTCGCCGCACAAACTCAAGCCGCTCTCCATCTCGGACGCGAAGAAGTCCGGCTTTCAGGTCTACAAGCGGCTCGGCAAGGGCGAATACGAGCGGCAGTAGCCGGTCGCTGATTCAAATTTATTCCACGACGAGCGCGCAGCCGGTCTGCTGCGGTTCGGCCGTGAGGCAGCCGCGCAGGTATTCGACGATTTGTTCCTGCATCTGGTCGCAACGTCCGCTCCAGCGGCGCGCGCCGGCGAGCTGCTTGACGCAGCCGCGCAGGCCGCGAAAGCGCACGACGCGCGGCGACTGGCGGAGCTGGCTGCGGAGCTCGTGGCGCAGGCGCGGGAAGAAAAACAGTTCGAGGCTGTGGGCGGATTCGCGCGCGAGCCGGGCGAGGTCGGTCTGCGCGGCGTCCGGCGCGGGCGGTTCGATGCCGCCGGCGCGGATGATGAAGCCGAGGCCGCGCAAAACTTTTTCCAGCGCGATGGCAAATTCGCCAACGGTGACGGACTCGCGCAAAAGCTCCTCCTTGAAATAATGGAACACGGACGCGGAGGCGTGGCGCAGGACTTCAGGGTCAAGCAGCCCGCCGGTGTTGCCGGTGATCTCGAAGCTGATCATTTCCGCCGAGCAGGGGATGCTTTCGCCGTTGGCGAGCTTGAACAGGAGGCAGTCGGATTGCAGGGCAATCATTTGGCGGCCTCCAGTTTTTGGACTTCCGAGACGAAGTCGGTGGCTTCCTGGAACTGGCGATAGACGCTGGCAAAACGCACATAGGCCACGTCGTCAATTTCGCGCAGGCCGTCCATGACGGATTTGCCGATGAAGTCGGCGGGAACCACGGATTCAAACTTGGCGGTCACGGCGGCGACGATGCTGTCGGCCAAATCTTCCATCGCCTGCGGCGTGACGGGACGTTTCTGGCAGGCTTTTTTGAGGCCGGACAAAAGTTTTTCGCGGGAAAATTCCTCGTGCCGCCCGTCGCGCTTGAGAATCATCAGGCCCTCGCGCTCGACTTCCTCGTAAGTCGTGAAGCGGTGGCTGCACTGGGCGCATTCGCGGCGTCGGCGGATGGTCGCTCCTTCGCGCGAGGCGCGCGAGTCAATGACCTTGTCCTCCTGACAGCCGCATTTGGGGCAACGCATAAATCCACATCTAATTGTGGTCACACATTTGTAACATACAAAGTTTTGTGGTGTCAAGGTGTGGTTATTCACCAAAAGCGGCGAGCGTTACCGTTCACGTTCCGGCCAAAACCGGGGCTTGCAATCAAATGAGTTTCGGTTATTCTCATTGGCTCTCGTGTTCGGGAAATAATTTTAACGCAACATTTTTTTAGAAATTTATGGCAACAGCAGGCGACCTTCGGCGCGGCATGGCGATCAATTACAACGGCGACATTTCGGTCGTCCTCGACTTTCAGCACCGCACGCCGGGCAATTTGCGCGCGTTCGTGCAGGCCACGCTGCGCAGCATCAAGACCGGCAAGGCGTCCGACGTGCGCTTCAGCTCGACGGAAAAAATCGAGCCGGTGCCAATGCTGACAACGAAAATGGAATTCAGCTACAAAGATGGCGAGGATTATGTTTTCACCGACCCGGAATCTTACGAGACAGTGACGATCGCGGCGGAACTGGTCGGCGACGCGAAAAATTTCCTCGTGGAAAACGCGCCGGTGACGGTGGTGTTCGTGGAGGAAAAAGCCGTGAGCGTGGAAATCCCACCGAGCGTCATCCTGACCGTGACCGACGCGCCCGAAGGCATCCGCGGCGACTCGGCCAACAATGTGCAGAAGGCCATCACCGTCGAGACCGGCATCACCGTGCAGGCGCCGCTGTTCATCAAAACCGGCGAGAAGATCAAAATTGACACGCGCACGGGAAAATACATGGAACGCGCGTAGAATTAGTTGAGGGTTGCAAGTTGATGGTTGAGAGTTCAAGGCCCGCCGCGCGCGGGCTTTTTCATTTTTTTTGCGGAATTGCTTTCCAACCTGATGGGCTTGGGTTATTTGTGGGCTAAACCGCATGTCAGGACAATTGAAAGGAGAAAAAGTTTTTCGCGGCATCGCCGTTTCCGCCGGCGTTTGTCGCGGGAAAGTGCTTGTCCTGCATCGCACCCGGCACGCCATCGCGCGGCGCGAGCTGCCGGAGCCGGAAGTCGTGGCGGAGGTCAAGCGCTTCGAGCAGTCGCTCGTAAAAACCCGCCAGCAAATCACCGAGGTGCAGCGCCGCGTCGTCGCCAGCATGAGCGCGGCGGAGGCGGACATCTTCGACGCGCACCTCCTGATGCTCGAAGACCGCGTGTTGATCGAGGAAGTCATCCGGTTCATCCGCGAGAAAAAGGTCAACGCCGATTTTGCCTTCCATGCCGTGTCCGAACGTTACGTCGCCGCGCTGGCGGACGTGAAGGACGAGTATTTAAGCGAGCGCGCCGCCGATTTGCGCGACCTTACCGGGCGCGTGCTCGACAACCTGCTCGAAGTCAGCGACGCCTTCAACCTGCACCATCTGAACGAGCCGTGCATCCTGGTCAGCCACGATTTGAGTCCATCCACGACGGCGCAACTGGACAAAAAATTCGTGCTCGGATTCGCCACCGACATCGGCGGCAAGACTTCGCACACGGCCATCATGGCGCGGTCGCTCGACATTCCCGCCGTGGTCGGATTGCAAAATGCGAGTGATGAATTGCAGAGCGGCGATTACGCGCTGCTTGACGGTTACAACGGCACGGTCATCGTCAACCCGACCGACCAGACGCTTTTTGAATACGGCCAGTTGGCGAAGATCAAGGCGTCGCTCGGCGAAAAATTGCGCGAAATCCGGCGACAGCCCGCCGTCACGCTCGACGGCAAAACCATTCATCTTTCCGCGAACATCGAGGATCAGCATGACATCGAATCCGTCATCATCCACGGCGCGGAAGGCGTCGGCCTGTTCCGCACGGAATTTCTGTTCATCAACCGCGACAGCCTGCCCAGTGAGGAAGACCAATACAAAGTCTACCGCGCCGTCGCCGCCGCGTTGAAACCTGCGCCAGTCATCATCCGCACGCTGGATTTGGGCGGCGACAAATTCGCCTCGCACCTGCAGCTTGCGCAGGAGGTCAATCCGTTCCTCGGCTGGCGCGCGATCCGTTTCTGCCTCGCGCAGCCGGAACTGTTCCGCGCGCAGCTTCGCGCCATCCTCCGCGCCAGCGCCGAGGGCAACGTCAAGATGATGTATCCGATGATTTCCGGCCTTGAAGAATTAAAACAGGCCAACGCGCACGTCGAAAAATGCAAAGACGAATTGCGCGCTCAAAAAATTCCGTTCGACGAAAACCTGGAAATCGGCGCGATGATTGAAATCCCGTCCGCCGTGCTCATCGCCGACGCACTGGCCAAGCGCGCGAAATTTTTCAGCATCGGCAGCAACGACCTCATCCAATACACCCTCGCCGCCGACCGCACGAACGAAAAAGTTTCGCACCTTTACGAGCCGACGCACCCGGCCATCCTGCGCCTCATCAAGCTCACCGTGGACGCCGCGCACGCCAACGGCATCTGGGTCGGCGTCTGCGGCGAAATTGCCGGCGACCCCGTGCTCGCGCCGCTGCTCATCGGCCTCGGCGTGGACGAATTGAGCGCCGCGCCGCCGGTCATTGACGAGGTGAAATACATCATCCGCCGGATAAAATTAAGCGAAGCGCAGGCGCTGGCCGAATTCGCGCTGCAATGCGAATCGCCGACAACAATTTTTGCGCGCTGCTTGGAACTCGCCCGCGCCTCCGCACCCAGCCTGTTTGAGAACAAGGCCTGAAGCGACCGACCTCCGCGCCTGAAATTCGGAATATCAAAAAAGCCGTGATGCCTAAACTTTTTGGTTTGAAAGTGAACAGCAAATCAATCTGTCTTGCGTCTGCCTTCCCGGCTTTAAATCCGGCGGCAGGAGCCTGGCGCTGTCAGTTTTATTATCCAACATGGCGCGCACTTTGCGGGCGAGGATTGCCGGCGTATAAGGTTTGGGCAAGAACTCGACTCCGTTCTCAAGCACACCATGTTGAGCAATGCATCATCCGTGTAACCCGACGTGAACAGAATTTTGAGTTCGGGATAGATCGTTTGCAGCCATTCGGCCATCACCTTGCCGCCCATCACCGGCATGATGGTATCGTCGTGCCGCTGCCGCAGGTGTGGGGTGGGGCGGTGAGTCAGAAGACTTAAAGCCTCCCAATGGTTTTCACAACATCCGGCTTAAACAAGATTCTAATCGGTAAACGAATTCTCCGAGCGCGAAATCATAGAGGCAAATTTCCCGGAGCCGGGCGGCGGGTGCAATCTGGAGCGCAGCCGGATGAGGCGAGCAATAGATTGACGCGCCGCCCGGCGACCTACAATTGAACACTGATTCGCGCGCCCGACTTCAACGCGATTGCACCGGCAGCGCATTGAAGGTGGATTGAATGAAGCAAATCAGTTGGCAGCAGGCGAAGCACATGGCGAAGCATTTGGCTTGGCAACAAAGTTGGCATCATGCGTGGCAGGAATGTTTGCAACTTGGCGTGACATCGAGCGCAGGAGTCTGGTTTGCACTTGGGCAAGCATCTGACGAAGCATTCCGCGCAGCGTCGGGCGAAGCACAGAAACCTTAATTTGTTAAGGGGTAAGGCTTGTTTCGTATTATTGGCAGCCGAATCGGATGCCATGCGGCTCGGCTCGGTGTCTCAAACAGGGCGTGTTTTGGGTTCGCTGCATTGCATTTCACAACTACAAATCCAAAATGTTTTGTCCGTCGGATTTCCTCGCGCACACAACCAAGTCGGACGATCCAAACGCCGTGGGGCTGAATCGTAATTTGCAAATCATTCAGGATAGGAAAAAAGCGAATTTCATTTTGTTTGGAAAACGAGCAGAGCGGCTTCGGTTATGTGGGAAAATGCGGACATGAATAGCAAGCAAAGCCAATTTACGCCATCATACGCCGCGAACAGGGCCTAAAAGGAATTATGTTGAAAACAACATTGGAAATTGTCCGTTCGGGATTGAAGGGTGATCCCACACTCACGCCGCAAGATCGGGCGCGATTGCTTGCCGCGATGCGCGAATCGAGGGTGCAAAAGGCCAGCCCGGAAATTTCCGCCGAACCACGTCTGGTTCGCCGCGCGGAAGTCGCCCGCCGCTTTTCGTGTTCACTTCGCACTGTGGACAAGTTCGCCTCCAGCGGTATTTTGGCAAAACACAAATTGCCGGGTCGTGTGCGGGCGTCTGGTTTTCTGGAAAGTGATGTGAACCGACTAATTGGGGAGTGCGGAAAGCACGATGCTTGATGAATTGTCAAACTTACGTGTGATTCAAAGCCATGCGCGGCACAGATATGCCTTGAAGTGATTCTGGCAAATCCGAACGCCAAACCGCTCACATTAAAGTTCATTCCCATCTCCATTATACCCCGTTACGCATTCTGATAGCTCCTGTGGTCAGGGCAGAATAAAGCCTTGTATGCTTTCTGTATGCTTTTCGAGCATCATTTTGGAAAGGAACGCAAAAGCCGCAAAGGGAACCAAAAGGAAATACCGAAAAGCGTCAACTTGATAAATCGCTTTGATTTATTTGGCTAAAACCCGCATTCCCCTTGTAAAAGGGGATGGTGGTAGGTGATGGATTCGAACCATCGAAGGCGTAAGCCAGCAGATTTACAGTCTGCCCCCGTTGGCCACTTGGGTAACCTACCAAAACCGGAACATCGGCCGCGAAGAAACAGGTTTCGTCCGGCCAAAGTGGAAAAAAAAGCGCCAGTCGCCTCTTTCAAGATGGCAAATGGCGGTCTTTTCCCCGCGTCCCGCACTGCGGCAACGTGCCAGCAGCGCGGCGCATTCTGCACGAATTTTAATCAAGGGCAAGTTCATTCGCGTGCCGGCAGACGCTTCAACTTACAGGCTGGCCGAAATTTAATTCGTGAAAATTTGCGCCGCCCGTGCCTAAACTTTCGCATGAGCAAAACCCTGTTTGAAAAAATCATCGCGCGGGAAATTCCGGCGGCGATTGTCTATGAAGACGATTCCGTGCTCGCGTTCCGCGACATCAACCCGCAAGCGCCGGTGCATGTTTTGATCGTGCCGAAGAAACCCGTTGCGCGCATCGCCGAGGCGCGGACGGACGACCAGCAATTGCTCGGCTACCTGCTGCTCCAGGCTGCCGAGGTCGCGCGGCGACTGGATCTGAAAAACGGCTACCGGCTCGTCATCAACAACGGCGCGGACGGCGGCGAAACCGTGCCGCACCTGCACGTCCACATCCTCGGCGGCCGCCATCTGGCCTGGCCGCCGGGTTGAAGCTGTTCACTGGCGCGGGCCGAAGACGCTGTCGAGGATGACGCCTTTGGTTTTCCAAAGCAGCGCCATCGTCATCGCCAGCGGCAGCAGCGCGAAAAAAACCAGCAGCCAGTAACTGCCGCGCTCGAACCAGCCGAATAGCGCGTCGAATCCCGGCGGCGGGCGGTGGATTTGAACCAATGTGGCATACGCGCCGACGAACAGCAGCAGCACGACCAGCAGCCAGCGGTTGAGCGCGGTGAACTGCCGCGTCTCCTGCCGCAGCGTTTCGTCCGGCAGCATCGCGCCGAGCCGGTTGAGCACGAGGTTCAAGTTGAAAAGGAACAGCACGGCGGACAACGCCAGCAGCAGGACGCCGGCGGTGAAGAAAAATTGTTCCGGCATTTTGTTGTGCCAGTAGATGAACGGGCTCAGACCGAGGTTGACGAGGCCGAGGAGCTGCGCGCGGTCAAGCGCGTTGCGCCAGGGCCGCTCCTGTTTTTGGAAACTGCCCATCAGCCACAGGCCGTAGAGCAGGAGCGCGTTGACGGCGAGCGCGGGCAGCAGGCCAAGCGGCTTGAGCCATTCGGCGCGGGCGGTCTCGGCGCAGACGAGCAGCGCAGCGGGCAATCCCCAGAACAGCGCGGACAGCCCGCGCGCGAGGCGGCCCAGCGAGCGGAGCAGTTGGGAATTGGGCGCTGGTTCAGACATTTTGCAAAGCAAGAATGGCGAATGAAGAATGAAGAAACAAGTTTAACGCGCACGTCTCGCGGATTGACGGTAACAATCAATTTGAACCGGCGCGGCTCACAGTCCGAACCAAACTTTCAGCGCAACATTCAATTTTGCCAGATCGGATTCGCGCAACTGACCGAGTTGTTTCTTCACCAGATTTCCCGTCGCCGAGGCGATTGCGCGTTTTGCGAACGAAGGATGAATCAGCCCCGCCTCGTGCCAGAATTGGATGGCGAACTCGCCCGGACGCAAAACGTCACCCACCGAAGTCACCGCCACCACGAGCAGATCATCCGACGGATAATCCGGGCTGACCACGACGGCGGGACGGATTTTCGCGGCGGACTGATCCGAAAATGGAAACGGCAGCAGGACGATTGCGCCGCGTTTATAGCCAGTCATAATCCGCGTCCAGTGGATTGTCCCAGATTTTTTGGAAGGCAGGTTCCGACAGGCGCGCGCAGGCGTCGGCCAGGCCGTCATTGTCCGCGTCGGGCGCGAGAACCGTGACCTTGTCGTTGGGTTTCAACCGTGCCGGTTCGTCCAGCACGATAAACCGTCCGTCAAAATGCGCGTTCAATGTTTGCACGGTTTAACCCTAATTTCTGCGGTGACTTTTATCAAGTGGTAAAACCAACTAGGCGGCGGCGGGGAAATGATGAAAGAAAATTTTAAGGTGCGCTATCGTATAAACCGATGCGGATGTCAGGATTCAGCCGTTTTAGCCAGCTTATGACATTAATTGCCTCTTGGCGCGACATCGGGACTTCCAGTGATTGACCACTTCGGGAATGCAACGTGAGAAAAATTTCATAATATCTAAAAATGCGGCTACGAAAGAGTGGACGGCAAGGATGTGCCCAATAAACCAATCGCGGTTCAGCAGAAATCCGATGTGCTAGTATCATTTTTTGGTAACTCAACATGGCGAAAACCCTGAAGAATATAAACCAAACTATAGTTCCAATAATCAAAGGCGTGTTGCGATAAAAAAGAAAGACAAGGATGAAGCTAATAAAACCGATGGCAGACAACGTATGGCCAATAACACATCCTCGATGAACTTTGGCAACGAGAATTCGGCGAATGTCGTCCGGCGAAAGTCTTGAAATTATGGCTTCGTCTGGCACGCCGAGTTCTGAAACCGATATTGTTCGATTCTCGTTAGGTGCAGTCATCCATTTGCTCATTTCAAAAACTCAAATAAGTATAAGCCTTCAGCCCGCGTTCATAATCATCCAGCAGGCGCATGGCTTCGGACGGTTTCATGCGGTCGGATTTGATGGCTTCGTCCATCTGCGCCTTCATCTGGCGCTTGAGTTCGTTCTCGTCGTATTGCACGTCGGCGAGCGATTGCACGATGGTCGCGCCTTCGATGATTTCCTCGATGTAATAGCCGGTCGGCTCGTCGGGTTCGAGGAAGACGTGGACTTCGTTGACGCGGCCAAAGAGATTGTGCAGGTCGCCCATGATGTCCTGATACGCGCCCATCAGGAAAAATCCGAGGTAGTAAGGTTCCGGCAGGCCGTTGCCGTTGGGAATCAATTTATGCAGCGGCAGCGTGTCGCGCACGTCGCGCAGGTCAATGAACTTGTTGACCTGCCCGTCGGAATCGCAGGTGATGTCCACGAGCGTGGCCTCGCGCGTCGGGCGTTCGTTCAGGCGCGCGACGGGCATGATGGGAAACAACTGGCCGAGCGCCCAGTGGTCGAGCAGCGATTGGAACACGGAAAAATTGCAGAGATACTGGTCGCCGAGCGCGTCTTCGAGCTTGCGGATTTCCTCCGGAATGTAGGCCTGGCCGCGAAAGCTCGCCACGACTTCCTGGCCGATTTCCCAATAAAGATTTTCAATCTTCGCCTTGTCCGGCAAATCCATCATGCCGAGCGTGAACATGTGCTGCGCGTCGTCGCGGCGTTCGAGCGCGTCGTGGTAGGCTTCGAGCTTGTTGAGCTTTGCCAGGTTTTTTTTGATGTCGCACAACTCGCGCACGAGCGCATGGTCGTCAGTTCCGCAGACGAAACTGCCATCGGGCCGGATTTTTTCAATCGCGCCAAAAACCTCGACGATCAAGACGCTGTGGTGCGCGACGATGGCGCGGCCGCTCTCGCTGATGAGGTTCGGATGCGGCACGTTCTCCGCGTTGCAAACGTCGGCGACGTAATAAACGATGTCGTTGGCGTATTCCTGCAAGGTGTAATTCGTCGAGCTGTCGAACGCCGAGCGGCTGCCGTCGTAATCCACGCCCAGCCCGCCGCCCACGTCGAGAAATTCGATTTGAAAACCCATCTTGTGCAGCTTGGCATAATAGCGCGCGGCTTCCTGCACCGCTTTTTTCACCGTGAGAATGTCCGGCACCTGCGAGCCGATGTGAAAGTGCAGCAGCTTGAGGCAGTGGCCAAGATTTTCCGCCTTGAGCATTTCCACCGCCGCGAGGATTTCCGCCGTGCTCAAGCCGAACTTCGCGTTTTCGCCGCCGCTGTCCGCCCAGCGGCCCGCGCCCTTGCTCAACAGCCGCGCGCGGATGCCCAGCAACGGCTCCACGCCAAGCTGTTTGGAAATCGTGATGATCTGGCGTAGTTCCTCCAGTTTTTCGACGACGAGGATAACGCGCTTGCCGAGCTTGATGCCAAGCATCGCCATCTTGATGAACTCCGCGTCCTTGTAGCCGTTGCAGACGATGAGGCTGCCCATGTCTTTTTGCAACGCAAGGCCGGCGAACAATTCCGGCTTGCTGCCGACTTCGAGGCCGAAGTCAAACGGCTTGCCGGCGTCCAAAATTTCCTCCACCACCTCGCGCAACTGGTTCACCTTGATCGGAAACACGCCGCGATATTTTCCCTGGTAATTAAATTCCGAAATGGAACTTTGAAACGCCTTGTTGATCGCCTCGACGCGGTGCCGCAAAATATCCTGGAAGCGGATGAGCAGCGGAAATTTCAAGCCGCGCCCCTTCGCCTCCTCGATCACGTCCGTCAAATCGACCGTCGCGCCCGCGTCCTGTAGCGGACGCGCGACAACGTGGCCGGCATCGTTGATGTCAAAATACTTCGCGCCCCAGCGCTGGATGTTGTAAAGCACGCGCGCGGCGGCAATGTCCCACGGCGCCGTTGCGTCGGTTGAATGGCTCATCTCAATGGTTCAAACGAGCGAACTATAAAATCCCCCGCGCAGAAAGCAACAAAGGGAATGAAAATTTTTTGCGCCGCTTCAGGCTTTGCAGCCCGGCAAAAATTTGCTCTCATCGCGCCATGTCAAAAAACTTGCTCAAAAATATCGCCGCCCACTGCGACAAAATCCTCCGCACGCGCGCCATCGGCGATTACGACGGCGCGGCCAACGGCCTACAGGTGGAAAATTCCGGCACCGTCACAAAAATCGCCGCAGCCGTGGACGCGAGCCTCGCCACGGCCACGCTCGCCGTGGATGCGAAGGCGGATTTGATGGTGGTGCATCACGGATTATTTTGGAGTTCGCGCCAGCCGTGGACGGGGAAAAATTACGAGCTGGCAAAATTTTTGATCGAAAACAACCTAGCCGTCTATAGTTCGCATTTGCCGCTCGACGCGCATCCTCAACTCGGCAACAACGCGCAACTCTGCGCCGCGCTCGGCCTGAAAAACCTGAAGCCATTTTTTCAAAGCCACGGCCAGACCATCGGTTTCAAGTCGCAGGCGAAAATTTCCCGCGCGGCGTTGGCGGAAAAATTAGAACGCGCGATCGGCGCAAAGCCGCGAATTCTTCCCGGCGGCAAAAGCCTCTGCGAAAAAATCGGGGTCGTCAGCGGCGGCGCGGGCGCGGAATTAAAACTGGCCGCGAACGAAGGCGTGGACACCTTCATCACCGGCGAAGGCCCGCACTGGACTTACGCGCTCGCCGAGGAACTGGGCGTGAATGTTTTTTACGGCGGCCACTACGCCACGGAAAACTTCGGCGTAAAAGCGCTCGCGGCGGTACTCTCCAAAAAGTTCGATGTGCCGTGGAAATTTTTGGATCACCCGACCGGTTTGTAAAAACGCGGGTCAGTTCCCCCGATAAAATTTCACAAAACCATCCCACGCCTTTTGTTCGTTCCAGCCTGGCGCAACTGAAATCGCGGGTTCGGAGTTCACCCGTTTTAACGGTTCGCCGAAATCTTCTTGGCGCGATAATTTTAACTCGCACGGCCAGCCCATGCGCGCTTTCACTTCCCGCGCGACGCGGCGCGCAAATTCGCCCTGCGATTCAATGTAACCGCTCGGATTCATTTTCAAAAAACTTTTTTCGGAAGCAGCAACCCGCTCCGCAAAGACCTTGTAAGCCGCCGCCAGCAAATCCACATGAATGTTGTCGCGGATGTAGTCAGGTGTTTTCACCTCGGCGATTTTTCCCGCCTGCCAGCATCGCATCAGGTAAGCCGTGAAGCGCGCCTCCTCAAACGGCCCGAACGGATTCGGGATGACAAATTTTCCGAGCCGCAAATCCGTCGCCGCGCAGACCTCGCGGAAATTTTGGAACGTCAGCGCCTTGGAAAGTCCGTAAGGCGAGGCGGCGATCAGCGGTTCGGTGCCCGCGCCCTCGTCATTTTCAAAAACCGTTCCGGTGAGCACGACTGCCTTCAAGCCATGCGGTTTCATCGCTTCCAACACTGCGGGCAGATTGTGCGTGTTCTTTTTCAGTGCTGCCTGTGCGTCGAAATCGGGGATTTTGTAATTTGTCACGTCGGCTGCGTGATGACACAGCAGGTCAAAAGTATTTTCCCGGATTACGTTCAGGAATTTTTCAGAGCCGAAGGATGCGCTCGGAATAAGCAGGCAAACTGATTTTAATTTTTTGACCCGCTGCCCGCGCGTTTCGGTGTAATCCGCCGGATTTTTTGTGAGCGGACAGAAAATTTCGTGGCCGGTGGCGGCGAGGGTTTTGACGAACCAGAAGCCGGTGAACGAACTCGCGCCGGTGAACAAAATTTTCATGGCAGTTCGGCCAGCAATGGCAGTTGTCTGTCACGGTCGTTCAACGTTGCGTCCGCCAGCGGCCAGTTGATGCCGACCGCTGAATCGTTCCAGTACAGTCCGCGCGCGAATTCAGGAAAATAAAATTCCGAAATCTGATAAAATACCTCGCAGTTGTCCGCGAGGCATTGGAAGCCGTGCGCAAAACCGCCGGGAACGTATAGCTCGCGGTGGTTTTCGGTGGACAGTTCAAAGCCTTCCCATTTGCCAAACGTCGGCGAATTGCGACGCACATCCACCAGCACGTCAAAAATTCTTCCGGCGGCGCAGCGGATCAGTTTGATTTCCGGCTTCGGGTCCGCCTGAAAGTGCATCCCGCGAATCGCGCCGCATTTTTTGGTGAGCGTGAGATTGCACTGTGGCCAAGTCGTGTTCAACCCCAGCGCCGCAAATTCCATTTCACAAAACGTCCGCGCCAAAAAACCGCGCTCGTCTTCGCGCGGATCCAGTTCAATCAGCCACAATCCGGCCAGCGATGTTTTGGAAAATTTCATTTCATACCACCTTCACGCGCGGAATAGGAATGATAAATTTGCCGCCGCCCTCACGATAACTTTTTTGCTGCGCCAGAATTTCTTCCGCAAAATTCCACGTCAGCAGCAGCGTGAAGTCTGGCTTTTTTTGCAAAAGCATTTCCGGCGGCACAATCGGGATGTGCGTGCCGGGCGTCAACCGGCGTTGCTTGTAAGTGCTGCGGTCGGCGACGAAATCCAGCGTCTCTTTTCCCAGTTCAAAAAAATTCAAGAGCGTGCTGCCCTTGGCTGACGCGCCATAGGCCGCGATGGATTTGCCGTGCCGCTTAAGTTGCGCGAGCAGTTCGCGCAGCGCGCGTTTGATTTCCAAAACCTGCGCCGCAAAATTTTCGTAATATGCAAGCGCGCCGACGCCTTTGGCGTTTTCATCGGCCATAAATATTTTGACCGACGTTTCGACGCCGTGCGCGCCCGCATGGCCGGCAAACAACCGGAGCGAGCCGCCGTGAATCGCCAGTTTTTCGACGCGGAAAATTTCCAGGCCGTGCCGCGCAAACAGCGGTTGCAGCGCGGTCAGCGTGAAATAAAAAACGTGCTCGTGATAAACCGTGTCAAACTCGGTGTGCTCGACAAAATCCACGCCGTAGGGAAATTCCAGCACAATGCGGCCTTTTGGCTTGAGCAAAGTTTTGAGGCCAGCGATAAAATCATTCGTGTCCGGTGCGTGCGCAAAAACATTGTTGCCTAAAATCAAATCGGTCTGCTTTTTTTCGGCGACGAGCTTTTGCGCGAGCGATTTTCCAAAAAATTCCACCAGCGTTGCAACGCCTTTTTCGCGGGCGACCTTGGCGATGTTCGCCGCCGGCTCAATGCCGAGGCAGGGAATTTTCGCGGCAACGAAATTTTGCAGCAAATAGCCGTCGTTGCTGGCGATTTCAATGACATGGCTCGACGCGTTTAATCCAAATTCAAAAATATATTTCTCCGCCGCCGCCTTCGCGTGGCGCAGCATCAGGTCGGAGAACGACGAAAAATAAAGATATTCGGAAAACAACTGCACCGGCGGCACTAGGTCGAGGATTTGCAGCAACCAGCACGATTGGCACACGGCCAAGCGCAGCGGGAATTTTGGCTCCGGTTTCGCCAAATCTTCCACGCTCAGCAGATTGTTCGCAAGCGGCTGTAAGCCGAGGTCCAGCACGAGTGCGCCATGTTTTGCGCCGCACGAACGGCAGTGAAATGAAAATTCGTTGCTCATTTTGTCCACGCCAAATTTTTTTGCCGAGCGGCGGCGGCGTAGTTTTCAATCTGCGACTGGCTGAAGTTCAACATGGCAGCATTTTTGAAATCGTGGTGCGCGCGATACCAGCTTACTGTGTGCGAAACGGCTTCGGAAAAATTCCAGACCGGATGCCAGTCGAGCAGCGCGGCGGCTTTTTGAATGGACAAGGTCAGCAGCTTCGCCTCGTGCGGATGACGCGGGTCGGACGTGTCTTGCCATTCGCCCGGCCAGTTGTTCAGCACGGTCTCGACGAGCTTGCGCACGGGCTGTTGCGCGGCGGCATCGGGGCCAAAATTAAACGCGCCGGCGACCGGCGAATTTTTGCCTTCGCGCGCGAGCCGTGCGCCGAGCCAGAGATAGCCGCTCAGACATTCGAGCACATGCTGCCATGGCCGCACCGCCGACGGATTGCGCACGAGAATCGGCTGCGCTTCGCACAGCGCGCGGATGCAATCTGGCACGATGCGGTCAACCGCGTAATCGCCGCCGCCGATGACATTGCCCGCGCGCACGGTCGCCACCGGGCCGAGCTTCGGGTTCGGCAGAAAAAAAGATCTGTTCCACGATTGCGCGACGAGTTCGGTTGCCGCCTTGCTCATGGAATAAACATCATGGCCGCCGAGCGGATCGGTTTCGGTGTAGGCGTAATCCTGCTCGTGGTTTTCGTAGCACTTGTCGCTAGTGATGACAACGACGGGGCAGGGCAGTTCCGCGCGGCGCACGCTTTCGAGCAGGTTGGCCGTGCCGACGGCGTTGGTGTTAAACGTTTCCAGCGGCTCGGCGTAACTGCGGCGCACGATCGGCTGCGCGGCGAGGTGAAAAATAATTTCCGGCTGAATCTTTTTCACGGCGGCGGCGAGCGGTTCGAGTTCGCGGATGTCACAAATCGTTTCACTGGCGAAGGTGTGCGGCTGGATGACTTCGTGAAAATTCGAATGCGGCGGCGGCGGCAGGCTGATGCCGTGGACGTGCGCGCCAAGCTGTTTCAGCCACAGCGAAATCCAGCCGCCCTTGAAACCGGTGTGGCCAGTAACGAGAACGCGCCTGCCTTGGTAAAAGCCTGAAAACATTGGTCAATTCCGTGGTTTCAATTTTGAAAATAAAAACTTACGCGAGCCACGGCGGGTTGCCGGCTTCGACGAGCTTTGTCAAATGTTCGCGGTCACGCTGCGTGTCCATCGAGGCCCAGAAACCGCGATGCGGGAAAATGTTCAGCTCGCCATCGCGCGCGAGCTGCATCAGCGGCTCACGTTCCAAAATGGAATTTTCGTCCTCGGAAATTTTTTTCACAAAATCGCGCTGGAAGAAAAAATAGCCGCCGTTGATCCAGTGGCCTTCGAGGTCGGGCTTCTCGGCGAACTCAACCACGCGTTCGCCCGCGATTTTCAATTCGCCAAAACGCGACGGCGGATTCACGCCGAGCACCGTGCCGAGTTTTTTTTGCGCGAGATGATACTTAAATTCCTCAGCGAGATTGGCGTCGGTCAAACCGTCGCCGTAGGTCACGGCAAAATGTTTCGCCGCGTCGAGGTATTTGCGCGCGGCCTGCGCGATGCGGCTGCCGGTCTGGTTTTTTTCGCCGGTGTAGGCGAGCGTGACTTCCCAATCGAGATTGTGCCGGTGCTCGTGAACGGTCACTTCGTTCGTCTTGAGCTTGATGGTGCAGTCGGCGTTGTGCAGATGAAAATTTTGAAAATAATCTTTCACGACCTCCGCCCTGAAGCCGAGGCACAGCACAAAGCGGCGGAAACCGTGGCGCGCGTAAATCTGCATGACGTGCCACAAAATCGGATGCTCGCCGATGGGCACCATCGGCTTCGGGCGAAATTCGGTTTCTTCCTTGATGCGCGTGCCGAGGCCGCCGCACAAAATGAAGACGGGAACGTCCGCAGTGTTCATGCGCCCAATTTGGCGAAATCCCGGCAGCAATGAAAGCCCGAACTTGTCCGCCGCCGCCGCTTCGGCTTAGACTGGCTGTTCGTGAAATCACAATTGCTCACCGTCATCCCGGTTTTTAACGGCGAACCGTTTCTGGAACAAACGCTGGCGTCCATCGCGCGGCAGACGCGGCGGCCGGATCGCGTCGTGGTGCTGGACAATTGCTCCACCGACCGCACGCCGGAGATTGTGAAAAATTTTACCGGCATAAAATGCGAATTCATCCGCAACCCGACGAATTTGGGATTGTTCGGAAACCTGAACCGCTCGCTGAATTTCGCCGTCGAAACGGAATTCCTGCAAGTTCTTCATGCTGATGACGCCATCAAGCCGGAATTTTACGAGGTGATGACGCGCGTGCTCGCGGACTGCAACGGTCGCGGTCTCGCGTGGTCGCTCGACGAACGCATTGATGAAAACAACCGGCACTTGAGTTTTTCCGGCAAGGCGGACGGAAAAATTGAAGTGCTGAGCAAAGATGTTTTTTTACAGCGCAAGGCCGAGCTGGGCAACCAGTCGTTTTGCGCGGTGCTTTTGAAAACCAACGGCCAGCCGTCGCCGTGTTTGTTCCGCGAAGATTTTCCGATTTTGGGCGACACGATTTTTTGGGCGGCTTACGGCGCGCAATGCGAAAAAATTGTCCACGTCCGCCGCGCGCTGGCGCAATACCGCTGGCACGGCAGCAACCAGACGGTTTTTCTCGCGCCCGGCTTGCAGCCGCTGATTCTGGACGAGTGGCGCACGATGGAGACGAACGAACTGCTGCGCGGCAAAGACTGGAGCCTGCATCGCAAACTAAAATTGAAAGGCCTGTTCGCCGTGCGTTCGGCGATCAAATCCAAACGCGTTCGGCAAAATGGAAATCCAAAATACTCGCGTGAAATCGCCGTGGCCGCGCGCGGCATCACGGGCTGGCCGTTGTGGCTGGCGGGAAAATGCCTGGTCGAACTGCGTGATTTTTATATTTTTAAGATCCAGCGCCGGACACGGCATCCGAAAAATATTTACAGTTGATCGCACCGCCTGTTCGCCAGACCGTCCGGTTCCAGCGGCAGCCAGGCAGCGGCATCGCGCCTCGACATTTTGCGCCGGGTTGGTTTTACTGCGCTCCCGACTTATGCAAACAAATTGTCTCGTCACCGGTGCCGCCGGGTTCATCGGCAGCCATCTCGCGGACGCGCTGCTCGCGCGCGGCGCGCGCGTCACCGGCATTGACAATATGAAACTGGGCCGCCGCGAAAATCTTTCCGCCGCGCTCAAAAATCCAAACTTCAAATTTTTCGAGGCCGACATCAACGACCTCGCCGCGTGCGGGAAAATTATTTCCGAACAATCCAAATCCGCGCCGTTCACCGCCGCGTGGCATCTCGCCGCGAATTCCGACATTCGCGCCGGCGGCGTTGACCCGGACGTGGATTTGCGCGACACGTTTTTGACGACGTATAATTTGCTGAAGCTGATGCGCGCGCACAAAATTCCCCGGCTCGCGTTCGCCTCGACCTCCGCGATTTACGGCGACCTGAAACAAAAACTGCCCGAGGACATCGGCCCGCTGTTTCCAATCTCAAATTACGGTGCGATGAAGCTGGCGAGCGAGGCCGCGATTTCCGCCGCCGCCGAAAGTTTTCTGGAGCGCGCGTGGATTTTTCGTTTCCCGAACGTCGTCGGCAGCCGCGCCACGCACGGCGCGATTTTTGATTTCGTCCACAAGCTCAAAAAAAATCCCGCCGAACTCGAAGTCCTCGGCGACGGCACGCAGGAGAAACCGTATTTTCATGTCGCTGAGTTGATTGACGCGATGCTCTTCATCACGGACAACGCGAAGGCCAAATTAAATTTTTTCAACATCGGCACGAGCGACAACGTGACGACCGTTCGCTATCTCGCCGAAACCACCGTCCACCACGCGCAGCCGACGGCGAAAATCCGCTACACCGGCGGCAAGCGCGGCTGGGTCGGCGACGTGCCAAAGGTGGATTATTCCGTCGAGAAACTGAAAAAGCTCGGCTGGTCGCCGCGACTGACTTCCAACCAAGCGGTGAACCGCGCGGTCGCGGAAATCGTCGCCGAAAATTCCTGAATGTCGCGCCAACTTATCATCCTCGCGGGTGGCGCGGGCACGCGACTGCGCGCGCGGCTCGGCGACCTGCCCAAGCCGATGATTCCCATTGCCGGCAAGCCGCTGCTCGAACATCAGGTCGAGCTGGCAAAAAAATACGGCTTCACGGATTTGATTTTTTTTGTCCATTTCCGCGCCGACCTGATTGAAAAACATTTTGGCGACGGGAAAAAATTCGGCGTGCAAATCCGTTATGTTTTGGAAAAAGAACCGCTCGGCACGGCGGGCGCGGTTTTGGCCGGATTTGAAAAACTGGCCGAACGCTTCGTCGTGCTTTACGGCGACACGATGGTGAACGTGGATTTGCAGCGCATTTGGAACACGCACGAAAAAGCCAAAGCCGCCGCGACGCTGCTGCTGCACCCGAACGACCATCCGTTTGATTCGGATTTGGTGGAAATTGATTCTAATTCTTTCGTCACGGCGTTTCACAATCGGCCGCACGCGGGAAATGTCTGGCGGCAAAATCTCGTGAATGCCGGACTTTACGTTTTGGAGAAAAACTCACTCGAACCATTCCGTCCATCAACTCTCAACTCTCAACTCTCAACTATTTTAGATTTCGGCAAAGATATTTTTCCGGCGATGGTTCGCGCGGGGAAAAAACTGTTCGGCTACAATTCGCCAGAATTCATCAAGGACATCGGCACGCCGGAGCGTTACGACAAAATTTCCGCGCAGTTCGCGGCGGGCATCGTGCAGCGCAGTTCGCTCGCAACGCCGCAGCGCGCGGTTTTTCTGGATCGCGACGGCACGCTCAACGTGGATAAAAATTGCCTGCGCCGCGCAGACGAGCTTGAACTTTTGCCCGGCGTCGCCGAGGCGGTTCACGAATTAAACCATCATGGCTGGCGGACGGTCGTCGTGACGAACCAGCCGGTGATAGCGAAGGGTTTTTGCGACGAGACCGAACTGCAAAAAATTCACAACAAGCTCGAAACGCTGCTGGGCCGCGAGCACGCTTTTATTGACCGGATTTATTTTTGCCCGCATCATCCCGAAAAAGGTTTTCCAGGCGAGCGTTCAGAATTGAAAATTGCTTGCGATTGCCGCAAGCCGAAAATTGGCATGATTGAAAAAGCAGTCACGAAATTGAACATTGATTTGACGCAGTCGTGGCTCATTGGGGACACGACGACGGATTTGCAGACGGCCAAAAACGCCGGGCTCAAATCCGTCTTGGTGCGGACAGGTTCGGCCGGGCGCGACGGCAAATTCAGCGCGCCGCCGGATTTTACCGCCGATAACTTGCTGGACGCGGTCCGGCTGCTTCTGTCACAAACAAGGCCATGATTATCAGCAAAACGCCTTTGCGCATGAGTTTCGTCGGCGGCGGCAGCGACCTGCCGGTGTTTTACCGCGAGTTCGGCGGCGCGGTGGTCTCGACGGCGATTGACAAATTTGTTTATGTGACGGTGAACAAAAAGTTCGACGAGAAAATCCGCATCAGCTACTCGAAAACCGAGGAGGCCAATTCCGTCGAGAAGATCAAGCATCCGCTCGTGCGCGAAAGCATGAAACTGCTCGGCATCCGGGGTGGCGTGGAAATCACTTCGATTGCCGACATTCCGGGCAAAGGCACCGGGCTGGGATCATCAAGCTCGTTCACGGTCGGACTGCTGAACGCGCTCCACGCTTTTGAGAACCACCACGCCTCCGCCGACAAGCTGGCGCAGGAGAGTTGCGAGATTGAAATCGGGCGCTGCGGCGAGCCGATCGGCAAGCAGGATCAATACGCGGCGGCGTTCGGCGGTTTCAGCTTCATCCAGTTCAACCCGAACGATTCCGTTTCCGTCGAGCCCATCATCTGCCAGCGCGAAACCGTCCGGCAACTGGAAAACAGCCTGATTGTTTTTTACACCGGCATCACGCGCAGCGCGTCGTCCATCTTGAAGACACAGCAGCACGCCGTCGCCGGCCAGAAAGCAAAGCAAAAAACGATGGTCAAAATGGTCGGGCTGGCGCGGCAGTTGAAGGCGGAGCTGCAAAAAAACAATCTGGCCGCGTTTGGCGAAATCATCCACGAAAACTGGCAGCTCAAGCGCAGCCTCGCGCGCGAGGTGAGCAGCGGTTTGATTGACGGCTGGTATGCGCGGGCGCGGAAAGCCGGCGCCGTCGGCGGAAAATTACTGGGCGCGGGCGCGGGCGGCTTCCTGATGTTTTTTGCGCCGCCGGAAAAACACGCGGCCATCGCGCGGGAACTGAAGGCGTTGCGCCCGGTCAAATTCGGCTTCGAGCCGCAAGGCAGCAAAATTATTTTCGTCCACGGCTGATTTTTATTTCACCGTTTCAAGGGGACGGGTTTCAACGGAAAAAATGCGGAAGCAAAAAAATTAAGTTTGCGCCGCCGGTTTGCGCCGCCCTGAAAAAACCAGGGCACCGCTGGCAAGAATGCCGACGACGATGGCCGTCAACGTGATGTCAAGCGGCTTGCCCGGCAGGCTGAACTGGAATTCGACCGTGTGCGGGCCGGCGGGCAGATAGACGCCGCGCATCAGAAAATTGCAGCGCAGGAGTTTCGCCGGCTGGCCGTCCACGGTCACGCGCCAGTTGGGATCGTATCGGTCGTTGAGCAGCAGGACGGACGGCGTGGCGGCCTGGGCGGCGAACACGATGTCCTTGGGCGCATAGCTTTTGAATTCGACGCTGCCGGAATTTTCGTTGGTCGCCACGGCGGGCAGATCACTTTGTGGCGTGGAGATCAAAACTGTTTTGAACGGGTCGAAATTCAGATCGGCAAGCGTGCCCAAAACCGACTGGTCATTGGTGTTGACCTGCCAGTTGGAAAACAGCTTGACGCGCGGCAGGGCGCCGGTGAATTCAAAGAGCGCCAGGTCGCCGTCGGCGGCGGGAGTGACGGTGAGTTCTTCCAGCGAGGTCGGCTGGGTGATGCCGGGCTTGGGAACGACGTCGAAACGCTGCGCGATGCGGAAGCGATGTTGCACCGGGTCAAGCTGCTGGTTTATCACATCGAGAAAACCGGCCGCGCCGAGCAGGTAGCGGGTGTTGGTCAACTGCCAATGGCGGGCAAGCAACGGGACGGACTCGGCGGTGCCGCGCGGCGAAAGCGCCTCGAGATAATTTTTCAAGTCTTCCGGCATGCGCGCCATCTGGATCAGGTCAAGGCACTGGATGTTGTAATACGGAAAGTGATGCTGCATCCATTCGATGCGGTAAATGCCGCTGCCGCCAAACGTGTTGTCGTAGCCGCGCAATTGTTGGCGGGGTTCAAACGGCAGGCCGGCGACGCGGTGTTCGTAGGGCTGGTTCCGCAGAAATTCAAGGATGCGATTCAGCGAGCCGACTTCGTATTTTTGTATGTAATCCCAGTGGATGATGTAAGGCAGGTCCGCGCGGGCCAGATCGAAAACCAGAAATGCCCCGAGCAAAATTCCGCCGAGGCGCGAGCGCGGCCCGGAAAAACACCCGGCCAAGACCAGCGTGAGCAGCGCGATGGCCGCCGCGAAAAGCAAAATGAACCAGCCGGCCTGACCGATGCTGAAAGAGACGATTTGCCCCGCGAAATCCGCGTCAGGATAACCGCGTTTTTGGAGGTAGGCCACCAGATCGGGCTTTTGTGCCGCGTAGACCAGCCAGCCGAGAACACTCGCGCCAAAAAATCCGGCGCACGCATAAGTCCATTTCCGGTCAAAGGGGCTGACCTTCGTCCACCAGTTTTGCAGTTGCGTGACGAGACTGGAGGATTTGGCGGCGGAGCCGTCCAGATAACGGCGGTTCAAACAGTGGACGCCGTAGGCGAACAAAATGACCAGCGCCCATGAAAAAAAGATGATGAACTTCGCGGGATTTCGGATGGTGGAGAAATACGGCAGTTTGTAAAGCAGCGCGTAAAACGGCGCGAACCGGCCCCACGCAAACAAAAGCGAACCAAAAAACACCACGGCCCAAAACCAGATGATTGTTTTCTGCACGGGTGTGAACGGTGAGTTTTGTTTGCGCAAGGATTGTGCCATGGCCCACAGGGCCACGAGCAAGACGAGAATACCGCAATAATTGCCGCCGCCGGTGAAGCGCATATAAATGCCCGGCCCGGACGGTTCGACACCCTGGCTTCCGTTGTCAAAATAACGGTCCAATTCGGGTGCGCGCCCGACGCCACCCCAATAAACACCGCCGTCATACCAGTTCGCCACTTGCGGCATCATGCCCTTGGGCGTGTCCATTTTGTAACCGAACAGACCGGGCACGATGATGCCGAGCGTTTCCACCTTGGGCAGGCTCCATTGGGTCGCAAAGTCCCAGTGCGCCGACTTGGATGCCGCATCCTGCCCGGTGCCAGCCACGCCTTGAATGTTGGTGCCGATGAGCGCCACGACGGTTTGAGCGGCGATAAAACCGGCGCACACGGCCACCATCGCCACGTTGCCCGCGCCGCGAACTATTTTTCCCATCGTCGTGCCGCCGGCTTCCGTGATGGCTTTGTAAAAAACAAATCCGGCGATGAGCATGCTGTAAAGCGCGCCGAGATCCGCCGCTTCCATAACATTGATGCCGACGCAAAATCCCGCCAGCACCAGCCGCAGCCAACGGGTCAGCCACGCCGTCTCGGCGGTGTTGGCGACCACTAGCGCCAGCGCAAGGAAATTCATGCCCAAAGCAATTTCTTGGGACGCGACGCCCCAGCAGGCCGAGGCAAAGAATGTGGAATTAAGCATCGCGGCCAGTGCGCCGAGCGTCGCGGCCAGCGGCGACAACTTCAACGCGCGGAAAAACGTCCACGCACCCACCCCGACGATGAACAGGGCGATGGGTGCCAGAAATTTGGCAAAGCCCACCGGTCCAAGCAGCCAGGTGATTAACGCACTGATGCCGGGCGAATATGCTCCGGCAATGTAACCAACGTCGTTCAAATCATCCCACATGCCGGTCAGGGAACCTGGAAGTTGTAGCCACGCCGCACTTTGCGGGCCGAGCGGGCCATCGTTGGAAAAATGGACGTAGTCGGGCAGGAAGCTGCGGTAAAATAGCCCGGTCAACAACACCATCAACAGCAAAGGAGCAAACCATCCTCGCGCTTTGGCGGCGGACACTGGTTGATTGACTTTCATAGAATTGGCGTCTGGTTCATACAATTAAACAGCAATTCTTGGTTGTGCCGGGCTGCGTGTCAAGGCGGCGTCGGCAAGTTCGTTAATTAAAGGCTTGCGTTCTTGCCCAGTCCCCGGCGTAAAATGTCCGCATAAATGAATGAAACAAATTGTGTTGGTGCTTGGCACCGGTCTCAATGAACGCGGCTGGGCCAAGGATTTTTCCCAGTTTGGCCGTGTCACCCTCATTCAACTGGGCTTAATGGAGCATGTGGAGATTTGGGAAAAGGAACAGCGGATTTTTTCCGGCCCGGAAACAAAAACCGACCACACCCGGCCCTGGGACGAAGCATTCCTGGGACTGATCAGTTTCTTCCGCACCTGGCAACTGCTTTGGAAATTTTCCAAAGAGACTAAAATTGATTTGGTCGTCACAGGTTTTTACAGCAGCGCCTTTGCGGTTCAGCTTTTACGCTTCCTCGGCAAAGTGCGCAGGACAACTTTTTTTCTGACCGACTATCTGCCACCCGCCGGGTCATGGCTGGTGCGCCTGCATCGCCGCATCACGAGCCGGCTCGTCCATCTCACCGCCAAATGGTCCGATGAAGCATGGCTGCTCTCGCCGCGCATTCCGACCGTCAATCCGCGCAGTTTTGTCGTGCCGATGCACATCAACACCCGTCCGCTGCCGGCCACCAACCGCGAGGAGATTGGCTATATCGGCAATCCTTCCTACGATCACGCACTGGACATCTTGTTTGCGATCTGCAAAAAGCATTCGTTCCGGCTAAACATCATCGGCGACTCGCCTTATTTGCAATCCATCAAACACCTCGCGCCGCCGGACACACGCTTTCACGGCCTGCTCAACGATGAGGAAAAAATCGGCGCGATCTTCGCGAACTGTTTCTGCGGCTACGCGATTTATCGCAATGTCAGTTCGACGAGTTACAGTTATTACGGATTCCCTTCCAAAACGCTCTACTGCTTTGCGAGCAATGTGCCGGTCGTGATTACCAGCGTGGCTTTCTTCAACGAAAATTTTGAAAAACGCGGCGTGGGACGCGTGGTTGAACCAACACCGGAAGCCATCGAAGCGGCTATTTTGCAGCTCAAAAATAATTACGCGGCCTATTCGCAGGCCATTGACCAGTTTCGGACGGAATGGAATGCCGGCGCGGAGGCTTTCCATCGCGAACGGATGTCGGTATTGTTGAACGATTAAGTAATTTAGAAATCCATGAATGATTTATACACCGCCCTGAAAAACAATTTCACCATCGTCAACCTCGGGTGCATTGGCGACACGGATTTTTTGTTGCCCCGCAAATTTCTGAAAGCGCTGACCGTCGTGGAAATTGACGCCGAGGGCGGCGCGGTCACGGGTGACCGCTATCATAAAAAAATCATCATCCAAAAACCCATCAGCGGCAAGCCTGGCAAGCACGTTTTTCGGCGCAACAATTTCGCCGGCACCTGCTCATTACTCGAACCGCTGCCCGGCGCGGTGGAAATGTGGGGCATGGAAGATTATTGCCGGCTAATTGAGCGCACCGAAATCGAATGCGAGACCATTCCTCAATTGCTCGCGTCGCACAATCTCAAGACGTTGGATTTTCTCAAGACCGATATTGAGGGTCTCGATCCGGAAATCATCCGCAGTTGCCAGAGCTTTCTAGGCCAGACCCTTTTCATCCAGTGCGAACTCCGGTTCCGGCCCTTCTACCAGACCGAGCCATTTTTTCAGGACACGGTCAATTTGCTGGCACAGCACGGCTATGAAGTTCTGGACATTTTGCACATTGACCGCTGGCGCTATAAAACACCAAATCGCCCGTTTCAGGCGCAGGGCCGTGCGGTTTGGGCGGATTTTTTGTTTGTGCTCTCGCCGGATCGGCTGTCCGAAAACTTTGGTAAAAAACTGCCGGAAGCTGTCGCCAAACAAATTATCCTCGCCTGCATGTTGGGCAAAAAAAACTACGGCGAACATCTGCTCCACCGGTTCAAAAGCTCCCTGCCGGAAAACTGGTTTCAGGACCTTGAGCCGCTGACCAAGCCGGCGTTTCCCGGCTTCCAACCCTTGCTCGCCGCGCTGCGGCGGATGGCTCATCCGCTGGAAATATTCCTGAAACACCGCATTGGCCGCAGCGAATTTGTAGCCATCCGGTGATCAAAATCGGGGAAGTGATTTGACAAACTCAGCGACAAATAAACCTGTCGCAATGGCGCGATTACTTCGCTGCGCGGTGACAAAAGCATTGACGAGCCAATTGCTCCTGACCGATGATAGCGCGCTCATGCAAGTCGAAAGCAAATTTTACGAACGTCTGCACGACAAAGATGTAACCTATGGGCGGAATATCTATGATGTGCCGCGCCTGCTGGCGGCGCCCGGATTCCGTCGCTGGGTGCAACGCTGCGATAAATCCCGGCTGCGTGTGTTGGACATTGGCTGCGGCAAAGGCCAATTTTTATTCGACGTGACCGAAACCCTGCGCAAAAAGCATCAAGCCAGCTTTTCGCGCGTGGCCGTGGTCGACTTGGTGCGCATGGAAGGAACCTTGCTGGATCGCATCTCACCGCCGCCGGAGTTTTTTCAACAAAGCGTGGACGGCCAAAAACTTCCTTTCGCCGATGCGAGCTTTGACTTCATCAGTTGCAACCATGTGCTGGAGCATGTTTTTGAAACCGAAAAATTCCTGCGCGAGATCCGGCGTGTCACGCAGCCCGGCGGCCTTGCCATCGTCAGCGTGCCCAATTGCGCCGCATGGATGAACCGCATCGCCTTTTTATTTGCTGGCCAGCCGCTTGGCACGGAAGTGGGCACGGAATCCACTACCTATGGTTTCTGGCCGGGATTTTTGCAGGAACGCCTCAAACGATTTGAACCCTCCGGCCACATCCGCGATTTCACGCCTCGTTCGCTGCATGATCTTTCAGCGGCCTGCGGTTTTCAGCCTGCTGGCTGGTGGGCGCAGAACGGTGGACTGATTGCCACATGGCAACGCAACTTGGGAATTTTGCTCGAAACAAAGTGACTTAGTCCGTCCGGCTGCCGGCGTTTTTCCCTTGGGCTCACAAGGCCTAATTCCATTCACTTTCTGTTATTGAGTGGCCATGGATGCCTGCATCCGCTGCATATCAGGATTGTTAGGCGTGCTTTCGCCAACAGTCAAAGCCAGTGTTCGCGGATCGGCCCACCGCCAGTGTTCGGCATGACCGTCACCAAATGAAAAATCGCATCCGCGCGAATGCCAGGTGGCCGGCAAGTCGGTCCAATTATTCGGAATTGTCATGTTCCCATAAACCCAGCTTGGATAATGGTGCCGCCCCAAGGGTCGTTGACCACCAAGCGACCGCGGTTTTCTTGCTTATACATAAACCAGGCAATCGCTATCTGCTTGTGGTTGCTGACATAGCGGATTTGATAGGCTTTTTCCTTGGCCGCGCTTAATGCCGGAAGCAACATTGCCGCCAGAATGGCGATTACCACCAGAAGTTCAATCAGCGCAAAACCGTTCCTCGGACTTTTTATCCCACCCATAAACCAAGAAAATAAAATTGACGTAGCGAGGTCAATGCAAATGCTCGCATGAGCTTTCAGAATTGCCACCGGCGCAAAACAACGGTAGCAATTGTCCGATGTCAACCGGTCGCGCAACCAATCCAAATCAAAATCTGCCCGGGAAAATTTCCCTGCTGGTTTGCATGAACGGCAGTCTGGCCGTGGCGGGCAAGTCCATCGGCGGCGGCGATCTGGTCTTGTTCAAATTCATCCACCTTTCCCAGATGGAACCGGATTTGTTGATTCCCGAATCCGCGCAGAGCTTTGCCATCACCGCCGGCAAAAAAATCCTCACGCGCCGCAACAACGGGCTGTCGCTGTTTGGCATTGTCGGGCTGTTTCTGATGCGAATTGTCCAAGGCATCGGCCGCGCCTGGCAGAACCAGAAAATTTATGACGTGGCGCTCGCGGCGTCGCCGTTTGGCGTGGATGTCATTCCCGTCTGGTTTTGGAAGGCACGGCACAAAGGCGCGGTCATTTATCACGTCCTTCCCAAACGCAAGGCGGTGAACCTGGAGACGTTCGTCCGTTTCGGGCTGGCGGCGCTGGAGCAAAAAATTACGATGGCCATTTTGCGGCGCGCGTGCGATTTCATCGTGGCCGGCAATGAATTTACCCGGCGCGAACTGGAAAAACTCCTGCCCGGCAAGCCCATGTTCATCCTGCCAGCCGGGTTCGATGCCGGTTTCATTGACCGCGTGCCGCCGCAGGAAAAAGATCCGCTGCTCGCCTGTTTCATCGGCCGGCTGGTGTCGCAAAAAGGCATTTTCGATCTGTTGAAAGTCATGGCGGCGCTGGCCCGCATGCGGCCGGCGTTGCGCCTCGTCATGGTCGGCACCGGGCCGGAAAAGGAATTTTTCATTTCAGAAATGCAACGGCTGAAGCTGACGAACATCGAACTCGCGGGCTTTGTCACCGAGGAGGAAAAAATTGCGCTGCTGAAAAAGTCCGCCTACTTCTTTTTCCCCAGCTACGAGGAAGGCTGGGGCATCGCGCTGGCGGAGGCTCTCTATTGCGAATGCCGCTGCCTGTGCTATGAACTGCCGCATTACCCGACCATCTTCGGCGCTTTTCCGGCTTATGTCCGCCTGGGTGACAGTGCGGATTTTGTCAAAGTTTTCGAGCAATGCGGCCCGGTGGACGCCGCGCAAAAAAGTTTTTTACGCCAATACGACGACCCCTGCGTGGCGCGGCAACTGGCGGAGCATCTAACGACCGTGGTGGCGACGCTGCTGGCAAAATAATTATGCCGCCGTCCGTGCTTGCCGTCGGACAATTTTTGCGAAACACTTTTGCCAATCGTTATGGCAAAAAAAGCGCTCATCACCGGCATCACCGGACAGGACGGCTCGTATCTCACCGAACTGCTGCTGCAAAAAGGCTACGAAGTCCACGGCATCGTGCGGCGCACCGCCGCGCCGTATCGCGGTTATCTTGACCGCACGACCGCGCCCGGCTCCAAACAGATCTTTTTGCATCACGGCGATCTGGCCGACGCCGGCTCGCTTCTCCGCCTGCTGGAAAAAATCCGCCCGGACGAAGTCTATAATCTCGGCGCGCAAAGCGATGTGCGCATCAGCTTCGACATTCCCGGCTATACGGCCGACGTGACCGCCACCGGCGTCGCGCGCCTGCTCGAGGCTATTCATCAGCTCGCTTTGCCCGCGAAATTTTACCAGGCCTCGTCCAGCGAGATGTTTGGCAAGGTGCGCGAAGTTCCGCAGACGGAGCTGACGCCGTTTCATCCGCGCAGCCCCTACGCCGTGGCCAAAGTCTATGCCTACTGGATCACGGTGAACTACCGCGAGTCCTACAATCTGCACACCAGCAACGGCATTCTCTTCAACCACGAATCACCCCGGCGCGGCGAAAATTTCGTGACGCGCAAAATTACCACCGCCGTCGCGCGCATCCAGGCCGGTTTGCAGGAAAAATTGTTCATGGGCAACATCGAGGCCAAGCGCGACTGGGGTTACGCGAAGGAATATGTCGAGGCCATGTGGCTCATGTTGCAGCAGCAGCACGGCGACGATTACGTCGTCGCCACCGGCGAGACGCATAGCGTCCGTGAATTTTTGGAACTCGCCTTTGACCGCGTCGGGCTGGACTGGCAGAAGCACGTCGAGATTGATCCGAAATTTTACCGTCCCGCCGAAGTCGAGCATCTGATTGGCAACGCGGAAAAGGCGCGCAAGCAATTGGACTGGTCGCCGCAGACCAAATTTGCCGACCTCGTCCGCCTCATGGTGGACGCCGACGTGAAGCTGCTGAAAGATGAAAGCTGAAACATTGAAAAATTGAAACGCTGAAATCAGAAAGAGGAAAGCCGGAGACCGGCAATGCTGAAATGAGCAGACTATCAGAAGAATTGCGCAAGCGAACCCAACGCTACGCGTCAGCGATCATCCGCCACTACGTCAGGCTCCCGAAAGACCGCGAAGAAGTGCGGGTATTGGGGAAACAACTGCTACTTTCCGGCACCTCGTTTGCCGCCCACGCCCGAGAGGCGTCACGCGCGCGCTCGGATTCGGAATTTTGCTCAAAACTGGACGGACTTCTTCAGGAAGCGGACGAATCCCAGCTCTGGCTGGAATTGTTACGCGATGATTGTGGCGTAAATAAAGAAATCACGGATCCTTTATTACTTGAAACCAATGAGCTGATGGCCATCTTCGTCACCATGGTTTCAAAACTGAGAAAAACCGGCCTATGAATTCAGCTTTTCAGCTTTTCAAATCTCAGCTTTTTGTTTTGTAATGAAACGCGCCTTCATCACCGGCATCGAAGGACAGGACGGCTCGTATCTCGCCGAACTGCTGCTGGCGAAAACTTACGAAGTCCACGGCATCTACCGCCATTCGACCAATGGCAGCGCGGCGAACCTGAAAATTTTGAAGGCCGACGCGCGGGTTTTTCAGAAAACTTTATTTTTACATCCCGCCGATCTGGACGACATGGAATCAATCCGCGTTCCGCTCGAAAATTCCGCGCCCGATGAAATTTATCACCTCGCCAGCCAGAGCCACGTCGGCGCGAGTTTTGAAAAAGTTGAGGAAACCTGCCGCGTCACCGGCCTTGGCGCATTGCGGCTGCTGGAACTCACGCGCAAACTGCCCAAGCCGCCGCGATTTTTCCACGCCAGTTCCAGCGAAATTTTCGGCAGCCCGGAAACCTCGCCGCAGGACGAGACCACGCCCGTCAATCCCGTCACGCCTTACGGCTGCGCGAAAGCCTTCGGCACACAGATGACGCGCATCTACCGGAAAAATTTCGGGCTGTTCGCCGTCAACGGCATTTTGTTCAACCACGAATCACCGCGCCGGGGCGAAAATTTTGTCACGCGCAAAATCTGCCGCGCCGTCGCCGCCATCAAGGCCGGGCAGCAACCGGAACTCGTCCTTGGCGACACCAGCGCGCAACGCGACTGGGGCCACGCGCGCGATTATGTGCGCGGCATGTGGCTCGCGCTCCAGCACGCGACACCGGAAGATTTTGTCTTTGCGACGGGAAAATTGCATCGCGTGCAGGACATAGTTGAACAGGCCTTCAAAGCCGCCGGTTTGGAGTGGCAGAAATTTGTGCGGCAGGAAAAACTATTTTTCCGCCCGGCCGATCCGCGCCAGGTCGTCGGCAATGCCGCGAAGGCAAAAAATCTTCTGGGTTGGCAGCCTGAAATTTCCTTCGAGCAGACCATCGCCGAAATGGTGCAGTCGGAATTGTCGGCGCTGGGCGTTTGAATTGATTATTTTTTCAATTCTTGCTTCACCTGCAATTCCGCGATGAGCTTTTTATCCTGGCCTCGTTGTTTGTAAGTCAAAACGCCCCACGCATTGCCCAGCACGCTTGCGGGGCTGGCCAGCAAATGCCAGAGCCAGCGCGCATCGCGGTCACGGAAAATCCCGCGCAGCGTGTGCCACAGCGGGCCAAAAAAAGTCACGCCATAAACCGCCGCGAGCCAGAGCGGAACCGGCGGTTTTTCTTTCATCCAGTTCACCGGCATTTCCTCCTGCACGCGGAGAAAATGGACGACGGCGCGGCGGCGCTTTCGCACGAAGCCCCAGAGCGTTTGCACATAGTAATGATGCACGCCGCGCCCGCGCAGCCGCAGCCATTCGCGCTTCCCGCTTTTCATCAAGAACAGCGCGACATGCGTGTCTTGAAATTTTTCGTTCGCCTGCACGCACTGCAAATCGGCGCGGCGATAGACAAATCCATTCGCGCCGAGCGGATACGAAAAAGTGCCGTCGGGCAAAGTCCAGCGTTCCACCTCGCCGGCACGCGCGACGAACTGCGGATTCGCGCTCATCAGCCACGCCATCGGATCGCTGATGTGCAGCAGCGCGGTGATGTAGGCGCAGAACGAACTCATTTTCGGCGACGGAAGATAATAGCCTTCCACGCCGAGCGCCTGCGGATTGGCGCGCAACGCATTCACTGCGAGTTCCAGATAATCGGGATGCGTCAGCTCGTTGTCGGCATCCACAAACAAAATAAATTCGCCCGTTGCGTGCTGGAGCGCGAGGCGTTTGCCTTCCTCCATGTTTTTGCCGTTGTCGTCGAGGACGCGCGCGCCGTATTTTTTGGCGATCTCGCGCGTGCGGTCGGTCGAGTGCGCGTCGGCGAGGAGGACTTCGATCTTTTCGCGCGGATAATTCTGGCGCGCGAGGGCGGCGAGGGCGTTGTCGAGCAGGGCTTCAACATTCAACGTCGGCATGATGACGCTGATGCGCGGAAGATTTTCTGGACTGGACGGCACGGCGCGATTGTGGCCGACGGCGCGCGGAAAGACAAATCAGCTTTGCGCGCCGGGCTTTGGCCGTTTCATCGCCACGAGCCAGACCAAAAATAAAACGCCGGACGCGCCCCCGGCCGCGACGGGCATGGTTTGCAGCAACGCCGCAGGAGTTTTTCCAATCCCAAGCAGCGCCAGCCAGTAGCCGATGCCGAGCGCGCCGTAGAGCACGGAAATTTTCGACCAGCGGCTCGCCAGCGACCAGAGCGCGAGTGCCTGCAGCAGGCCGACGAAGACCATCGTGGCCACCAGCGGGCCGAGCATTTCAGCGGTTTCCGGCGTGTTGCGGGCAATCAGCTTCAGGCAGGGCGTCCGCAAAAGGAGCAGTGCCAAGGCTCCGCCGGCAAGTCCGGCGGCGTAGAGCGCAAGCAGTTTTAATTGTTCCACCAAGGAGTCGGGACGGTTTTTCCCGGAGCGGTGCGTGAACAAAACCGTGAGCAGCGGCGCGACGGTCATGGGCAGCGCCCGCGCGAGCAGCCCGGCGGCGGAATAGGCGTCGAGTTCAGGCTTTAGAAAATAGCGTTTGGCCACCAGCAGGTCGCCTTGCGTGAAACAGTAACCGCCAACCACGCAGGCGGTTGACACGACGAGGAACTGGATAAACTCGCGGTTCCATGGCGACTCCGGATGTCGGCTGGGGCGGGACAATTCTATTTTCCAATGCAGCAAAACAAGATTGGCTAGCAATCCGACGACCGAGGCAATCACGGCGATTTCCGCCGTGGGAATTTTCACCGTGACCAACCCGCCAAAAGCCAGCCGCAACAGCATTGTCATCACGCCAATGAGCGCGAGCCGTTTGAACCAGCCGAGGCCCTGGCACAACGCGGTGGCAAAGGCCGCCCACAATCCGGCGAGCGCGAAGACCAAGGCCGTCAACATCAGGCTCGCGCGCGGGAAATGGAAAAAATCGCTCAACGGTTTTACCAGCAGCACGGCCAACACAGAGCCGCCGATGGTCAGGCGGAAAAGAAATTTCCGGCAGCCGGACAGCAGACTGTGCAGGCGTTCATCCTCGCCGGCGAAATTGAAGCGGGCGATGTAATGCGTGATCGCAAACGTGGCGACGGCCACCGGCAACCCCAGCAGGGCGGCGAAACTCAACGCGCTGTTGGCCAGGCCGAATTCGCCGCTGTCACCAAGGTTCCGGCTGATAACGGCCTGAAAAGCGTAGTTGCCGAGGCCGGGCAGAAAACTGATCGCCGCAAAAATAATGCCGCTTTGAAGAAGACCGCTGGCGGGAGGATTTTTTTTCATGCGAGCGGCTTGCGCGCCTTGATCGTAAGATAATGTCCGCGATTGTGGATGAACTTTTCGAGCACGCGGCTCAAGGTGTCCGGCAGGGGCAGTATGCTGACCGAGCCCACTTCGGTCTCAAAGCCGGTGAGTGTGAACAATTCGTGCGCCTGCCGGACAGTCAGCACGCGGACGTGGCCGGAAATTCCCGCAAACGCCGGATGGTCAATCGGCACCGGTTCGGAGATGGGTTCGTTGTAGTGCAGGCCGAGCGGATTGCCGAGGTAGCGTCCGCAGGTTTGCATCAGCGAGAACGGCGTGTAACCCAGCGTCAGGGCGAACCAGTTGAGCAGGCTGCATAAATTTTCCGTGGCGACAATCGCCGTGCCGCCGGGCTTCAAAACACGGAACGCCTCCTCCGCGAACAAGCGGCAGTTGTGCAGATGCTCAATCACTTGATTGCTGAAAACGACATCAAATTTATTGTCCGCGTAAGGCCAGCGACCGTTCAAATCGTAACTGGAAACTTTGAGGCCGCGCGCTTCGGCGGCGGCCTTGAGCGGCGGCGCGCCTTCGACTCCGTAAAATTCCGGCGGCACTTTTTTAAAATAGCGGAACAACATGCCGCCATCACCGCAGCCGACATCCAGCAGGCTTTGCGGTTTTAATTGAGCCGTGGTTTGACCGGCCCAATCGTTGCAGCGTTCGATGCCCAGATATCGTTGGCGTGCGCCAAAATCTTGGAGTGCTTTCAGGATTGAATTTGCCATGGTTCGATTGCGTTAAGTGTGCCGCAAAAACCGGACGCACGGCAAACATGAACTGACGAGACTCTCATTCGATGGCGGCGCTGTGAAAAGCAAGAAACATGACCCGTGCAAAATCAGCCGGCAAAAAAACTCGCCCCAGCCTGCACGGCTGCTTAAATTTCCTTTCGACATGCAACAAGTATTCATCACCGGCGCGGCCGGCTTCATCGGCAGCAATCTGGTGGACCGCCTGCTCGCCGACGGAAAAACGGTCGTCGGCTGGGACAATTTTTCCACCGGCCAGAGAAAATTTCTGGACGGCGCGCTGAAAAATAAAAATTTCAAGCTCATCGAAGGCGACAGTCTTGATTTAGCAGCGCTGACCCGCGCGATGGCCGGTTGCGATTTTGTTTTTCACCTCGCCGCCAATGCCGATGTGCGTTTCGGCCTCCAGCATCCGAGCAAGGATTTACAGCAAAACACCACCGCGACGTTCCACGTCCTCGAAGCCATGCGCGCCAGCGGCATCAAACGCATCGCGTTCAGTTCCACCGGCAGCGTTTATGGCGAGGCGGAAATCATTCCCACGCCCGAAGACGCGCCGTTTCCGATCCAAACTTCGCTTTACGCCACGTCCAAACTCGCGGGTGAAGGCATGATTTCTTCCTACTGCGAAGGCTACGGTTTCGAGGGCTATATTTTCCGGTTCGTCTCGATTCTCGGCGAGCGCTACACGCACGGCCACGTTTTCGATTTCTACAAACAACTGCTCGACCATTCAGACCGCCTGAAAGTTCTTGGCGACGGCTTGCAGCGGAAAAGTTATTTGTATGTGCAAGATTGCGTGAGCGCGATGCTGCACGTCATCCAGCTCGACACCGCAAAAAAAGCGAAACACCGCGTGGAAATTTACAACCTCGGCACCGACGAATATGTGCAAGTCAACAACTCCATCGGCTACATCTGCGGTGCGCTCGGCCTCAAACCGAAACTGGAATACACCGGCGGCAACAAAGGCTGGATCGGCGACAACCCGTTCATCTTTCTCGACACCAAAAAAATCCGCAGCACCGGCTGGAAACCCGCGCTGACGATTGAACAGGGGATCGCCCGCACGCTCCAATGGCTGCAACAAAACCAGTGGGTCTATGAAAGCCGCAGCCACAAATAATTCCGCCGCATGAAAATTGCGAAAATTGCCGTCCAAGGATTGTGGCATCTCGGCAGCGTCACCGCCGCGTGCTGCGCGAAGTATTTTGATGTCGTCGGATTGGATTTTGACGAAGCGAACGTCGCCAGATTAAATTCCGGCAAAGCGCCGCTGTTCGAGCCAGGACTCGACGAATTGATTTCCGCCGGAAGAGCTTCTTTGTTTTTTACAACTGACGAAAAAATTGCCTGCGCGAACGCCAATGTTTTGTGGCTTTGCTATGACACGCCGGTCAACGACAAGGACGAATCGGACATAAATTTTGTTCTGACGAAATTGAGAAGAGCGCTGGTGTATTTGCCAAAAGGCGCGCTCGTTTTGATTTCCTCCCAATTGCCCGTCGGCACCTGTGCCAAACTGGAAAAGGAATTCCCTCAATTCCATTTCGCCTGCTCGCCGGAAAATCTCCGGCTCGGCAAGGCTATCGAATCTTTTGAAAAAGCCGAGCGCGTCATCGTCGGCCTCCGCGACGACGCAAAAAAAGCGCTGCTCGAACAATTATTTTTGCCATTCACGACACAAGTTTTATTCATGCGCACCGAATCGGCGGAAATGGTCAAGCACGCGCTCAATTCGTTCCTCGCGCTTTCAATCACGTTCATCAATGAAATCGCGCGCCTCTGCGAACATACCGGTGCCGAAGCAAAAGAAGTTTCGCTTGGCTTGAAAAGCGAGCCGCGCATCGGCCCAAAAGCGTATCTCGGTCCCGGCGGCCCGTTCGCCGGCGGCACGCTCGCGCGCGATGTCGTGACTTTGACAAAGCTTGCCGAAGCCAACGGCGAAAAAATTTCCGTCATTCCCGCGATTAAGCAAAGCAACGATCTGCATCGCGGCTGGGCGTTTCGGCGATTGCAATCGCGCCTCGGTGATTTGCGCGGCAAAAAAATCGCCGTGCTCGGCCTGACTTACACGACGAACACCGACACGCTCCGCCGCAGCGCCGCCGTGGAATTGTGCCAAAAACTTTTGGAAGCCGGCGCAAGTGTGAACGCGTTTGATCCGGCGGTGAAAAATTTGCCCGATGAACTTTCCAAAATTCAGCTCGCTTCGGAAATCGTCGGCGCGTTGAACGGCGCGGAAGCCGTCGCCGTTTGCACCGAGTGGCCGCAGTTTCGTCAGGCCGATTGGGCGAAAATCATTCCACAAATGCGCCAGCCAGTTTTCGTGGACGCAAATCGTTTTCTCGAAAAGGAATTGAAAAGCATTGCCGGAGTTGAGCATCTTTCCGTCGGTCGTGCCTGACATGAAACTCAAGAATCTCAACGCGCTCATCACCGGCGGCAGCCAGGGACTCGGCAAAGTCATCGCCGAATTTTTTCTGCGCGAAGGCGCGAACATCGTAATTTGTTCGCGCGGTGAAAAAGAATTGCTCGCCACGCGCGACGAACTCGTCAAAAAATTTCCCGCCCAAAAAATTTTCGCGAAGACTTGCGACGTTTCCAGCGAAGCGCAAGTCAACGAATTGGTCGCGTTCGCGTTGCGCGAACTCGGTTCGCTGAATGCGCTCGTTTTGAACGCCGGAATTTACGGGCCGATGGGCGCGACGGAATCCGTTCCGCTCGACGAATGGAAGCGTGCGCTCGAAATAAATCTTTACGGCGTTTTGCTGCCGTGCCGCGCGGTCATTCCGCTTTTCAAAAAAGCCGGGCAAGGAAAAATTATTGTCTTGAGCGGCGGCGGCGCGACAAATCCGCTGCCGAACATCAGCGCCTACGCCGCGTCGAAAGCCGCCGTGATTCGCTTGATGGAAACACTCGCGGAAGAATTGAAACCTTTTCACGTGGACGTGAACGCCATCGCACCCGGCGCGCTCGCGACGCGGCTCGTTGATGAAGTTCTCGCGGCTGGCGCGGAAAAAGTCGGCGCGGCCTTTTTCGAGAAAAATAAAAACTGGAAGGAAAAAGGCGCGGTGCCGCTCGAACTCGGCGCAAGCGTGGCCGTTTATCTGGCGAGCGCGGAAAGCGACGGCATCACCGGCAAACTCATCAGCGCGCAATGGGATCCGTGGGAAAAATTACACGAGTTCAAAAACGATCTGGCTGGCGACATTTACACGCTGCGCCGCATCGTGCCGAAGGATCGCGGCAAAACGTGGGGTGATAAATGAATTACGCGATTGTCGGCTCCGGATTGATCGGGAAAAAACGGCTGGCCGGTTTGCCCGCCGGTTCAAAACTCGTCGTCGCGTGCGACACAAATCTGGCGCGCGTGGAAGAATTGGTAAAACTCGCTGGAACTGGCCGCGCGATTTCTGATTTCAAAATCGCCGTGGCCGATCCGCAGGTGGACGCGGTGATTGTCGCCGTGATCAATTCTGAACTGGCAAAAATTTCCGCCGCCGCGATTCGCGCGGGCAAACACGTCATCGTGGAAAAACCGGCGGGCATTTCCGTGAAGGAAATTGACGAATTAATCGCGCTCGAAAAAAAGCACGGCGTCTGCGTGCGCGTCGGTTTCAATCATCGTTATCATCCGGCGTTTCAAAAGGCGCGGGAGATTTTTGCATCGGGCGTGATGGGCGAGTTGATGTTCATCCGCGCGCGTTACGGCCACGGCGGCCGCATCGGTTACGACAAGGAATGGCGCGCGGATCCGAAACTGTCCGGCGGCGGCGAATTGATTGACCAGGGAATTCATTTGATTGACCTCGCGGGCTGGTTTCTCGGCGAGTTCAAACAAATTGACGGCCACGCGGAAACTTATTTCTGGCAAATGCCGGTGGACGACAATGCGTTTTTAAGTTTGCGCACGGCAAAAAACCAGACCGCGTGGCTGCACGTCAGTTGCACGGAATGGAAAAATCTTTTTTCGTTCGAGATTTACGGACGCCACACGAAACTTGCGATTGAAGGACTTGGCGGCAGTTACGGCGTTGAGAAACTTTTTCATTATCAAATGAAACCGGAAATGGGAATTCCCGACACGAAAGTTTATGAATTTCCCGGTGCGGATGAATCGTGGAAAATTGAAATGAACGAGTTTGAAAAAGACGTTCAAAAAGCGGAAAGCGGAAAGCGGAAAGCGGAAACAAAAATTCCACGCCCTGACGCCGGACTTGCGGAGGCAAAGGCGGCTTTGAAAATTGTCGAAGAAATTTATAAAAAAAGCGGAAAGCGGAGAGCGGAAAGCGGAAACAAAACAACAAAAGCCCGTCGCAAATGAAAACGGAACTGGAAGAGCGGACGAAGAAATTTGCCGTGCGGGTTGTGAAAACCGTCGGTGGTTTTCCAAAAACTTCCGAAGGGCAAATTATCGGAAGGCAATTGCTCAAAGCCGGCACTTCCATTGGCGCAAATTATCGCGAAGCCAATCGCGCAGAGTCGCGCGTGGATTTTATCCACAAAGTTGGAATTGCGGAAAAGGAAGCTGCTGAAACGATTTATTGGCTGGAGATTTGTCAGGAATGTCGGCTTGGAGTGAGAGAAAGAATTGATCATTTGCATAAAGAAGCTGGCGAACTTCTGGCAATTTTAATTACCATTGGTCGCAAGACAAAGAATTCGCGATGAAGATTCAAAACAAACTGGCGAGGCAAATTCATTTCCGCTTTCCGCTCTCCGCTTTCCGCTTTTATTTTCATTTATGATTATCGCCCGATCACCTTTGCGCGTCACGCTCGGCGGCGGCGGGACGGACTTGCCGTCGTATTACGAAAACCATGGCGGATTTCTCATCGCGGCGGCGATTGACCGCTACGTTTACATCACGCTGCACGAGACGTTCGTTTCGGATTTGATCGTGAAATATTCCGAACTTGAACGCGTGCCGGACGCGACGAAATTGAAACATCCAATCATTCGCGAAGCGTTCGCGATGCTCGGCGTGGACGGACATGCGCTGGAACTGACTTCGATGGCGGACATTCCGTCGGGAACGGGACTCGGTTCATCCGGCAGTTTCACGACGGCGCTGCTCAAGGCGCTGCACGCTTACAAAAAAAATCTTGTCCATCCCGCCGAACTCGCGGCGCAGGCGTGCGAAGTCGAACTCGACCGGTTGAAAGAACCGATCGGCAAACAGGATCAATACATCGCGGCTTACGGCGGGCTGACGTGCTTCAAATTTCTGCCCGGCGGAAAAGTCGAGGCGTGGCCGCTGAAAGTTTCCGACGAGACGCGCGACAATCTCGAAGACAATCTGCTGTTGTTTTTCACCGGTTATTCGCGCAGCGCGTCGGCGATTTTGAAGGAGCAGGACACAAAATCAAAATCGGCGGACGCGGGCATGATTGAGAATCTGCATTTCGTCAAAGACCTCGGCCTGCAAAGCCAGCGCGCGCTCGAAGCCGGCGACTTGCCGGAATTTGCGCGGCTGATGGACGTTCACTGGCAGCGAAAAAAGCAGCGCAGCGGCGGCATGAGCAATCCGAAGATCAACGAGTGGTATGACCTCGCGATGGCCAGCGGCGCGCTCGGCGGAAAATTGATCGGCGCGGGCGGCGGCGGCTTCCTGATGTTTTACGCCGACGACAAGGCGAAATTGCGCCACGCGATGCGGCAAAACGGCTTGAAGGAAGTGCGCTTCCGGTTTGATTTCGAGGGAACGAAACTTGTCATCTCGTGAACGATTTCAACGGCGTCGGGTGAATCCGCTGAAAAATAATTTTGAACGCTGAAATGCCCATGCACGACGATTCATTAAATGCCGATTTGGTTGAAGCTTTGGTGGCATTTGCCCGTGGTTATAAAGAACAAATCGGGCGAAATCCTATCGCAGATGAATTTTCAAAAACACTCGCATTGGTTGTGCGGACAACAAATGGGAATGACATGGTCTGCCAACCAGAAGAGGTTGAAGACTTCATTATGTCACGCGGTTGGATATGACTATGAGCCTTTCACTTTCCCAAATTCCCGTCGCCATTCTCGCCGGCGGACTCGCCACGCGTCTTCGTCCCATTACGGAAAAAATTCCAAAATCGCTCGTGCCCGTCGCGGGCAAACCGTTTTTGGCGCATCAATTAAAATTGCTGCACGCGCGCGGAATTCGCCGCGCGGTTTTGTGCATTGGCTATCTCGGCGAAATGATCCAGCGCGATTTCGGCGGCGAAGCGTTCGGCGTGAGACTGGATTATTCTTTTGACGGCCCAAAACTTCTCGGCACGGGCGGTGCGATCAAACGCGCGCTGCCGTTGCTCGGCGAGGAATTTTTTGTGCTCTACGGCGATTCTTATCTGCCGATTGATTACGCGCCCATCACGGAATTTTTTCAGCGCAGCGGCAAGCTTGGATTGATGACCGTCTATCGCAACGAGGGAAAATATGACACGAGCAACGTCGTTTTCCGCGACGGTGAAATTGCGGTCTATGATAAAAAATTGAAGCTGCCGGAAATGCGGCACATTGACTACGGCTTGAGTTTGTTCAAGTCATCAGTTTTCGATTCATATGCTGGCGATCAGATTTTCGACCTCGCCGAAGTCATGGGCAAGCTCGTCCACGAAAAACAACTGGCCGGTTACGAAGTGCCGGAACGGTTTTACGAAATGGGTTCGCCTGCGGGCTTGGCGGAACTGGAATCGTTGCTACAATCAAAAGCACCATGAGCTTTGCCAAAGAATTTTTAGCCGAAGTCCAGCAAGTCACCGCGCAACTCGACGCGAATGCGATTGAAAAATGCGCCGATGAACTTGCGAAAATCCGCGAGCGCGGCGGACGGCTTTTCATCCTCGGCGTCGGCGGCAGCGCGGGCAACGCCGGCCACGCGGTGAATGATTTCCGCAAAATCTGCGGCTTCGAGGCCTACGCGCCGACGGACAATGTTTCCGAACTCACCGCGCGCACGAACGACGAAGGCTGGGCGACGGTTTTTTCCGAGTGGCTCAAAGGCTCAAAACTTAATTCAAAAGACGGACTGCTGATTTTTTCCGTCGGCGGCGGCAACTTGGAAAAAAACGTCAGCCCGAATCTCGTCAGCGCGATTCAACTCGCGAAAAAAGTCGGCGCGTCGGTCGTCGGCATCGTCGGACGCGACGGCGGATTCACGGCGAAGGAAGCGACTGCGTGCGTGATTGTGCCGACGGTGAATCCCACGCACGTCACGCCGCACAGCGAGGCGTTTCAAGGAATCGTCTGGCATCTTTTTGTTTCGCATCCGAAATTGAAAGTCGCGCAGACGAAATGGGAATCTACGAAGTGAAGTCAGAAGTCAGAAGTCAGAAGTCAGAATTGAAACGCGCAGTCTTTCTTGACCGCGATGGCGTAATCAACCACGCGCTGGAAAAGGAATCCAAGCCGTATCCGCCGACAAGTTTGGGTGAGTTTGAAATTCTTCCCGAAGTTCCCGCTGCGTGCGCGAAATTGAAGGCCGCCGGATTTTTACTCGTCGTCGCGACAAATCAGCCGGACGTCGGGCGCGGCACTTTGAAAGAGGAAGTCGTCGAAAAAATCCACGCGCACATGATGGCGCAACTGCCGATTGACCGCGTGGAAGTTTGTTATCACGCCGGCAAAGGTTTTTCCGACTGTGATTGTCGCAAACCAAAACCGGGAATGCTTTTGCACGCGGCGCGCGAACTCGGCATTGACCTCGCGCAAAGCTGGATGGTCGGCGACCGCTGGCGCGACATTGATTGCGGCCACGCCGCCGGCTGCAAAACGGTTTTCATTGATCGCGGCTATGCGGAGGAATTGAAACAGAAGCCTGATTTTTGGGCTGGCAATCTCGGCGAGGCGGCGGGCACTATCTTGCGCGAATCAAAAATAAATTTATGAAACGGACCTTGAAAGACTTGCGGGTGAAAATCTTCGCCGACGGCGCGGACAAAAAAGGGATGCTCGAACTCAACGCCAATCCGCTCATTCAGGGCCTCACGACAAACCCGACGCTGATGCGCAAGGCCGGGCTGACGGATTTCGAGGCGTTCGCGCGCGACATTTTGCAGGGCATCACCGGGAAGCCGATTTCGCTTGAGGTTTTTTCCGACGAATTTTCCGAAATGAAACGGCAGGCGTTGAAAATCAACGGCTGGGCGCAAAATGTTTATGTCAAAATTCCCATCACGAACACGCGCAACGAATCGTCGCTGCCGCTGATCAAGGAACTCTCCAACGACGGTGTGAAATTAAATGTCACGGCGATTCTCACTTTGGCGCAAGTCGAAGGCGTGACCGCCGCGTTGAATGCAAAAGTTCCCGCCGTTGTTTCCGTTTTTGCCGGACGCATCGCGGACACGGGCGTTGATCCGGCCGGCATCATGACGCAAAGCAAAACGATTTTGAAAGATTTGCCGCACGCCGAACTGCTCTGGGCGAGCGTGCGCGAAGTGCTTAATATTTTTCAGGCAAACGACTGCGGCGCGCACATCGTCACCGTGCCGCATGACATCCTCGGCAAGGCGATCAAGATGGCCGGCATGGATTTGGGCGAACTCTCGCTCGACACCGTGAAGATGTTCGCCAACGACGCGAAGGCGGCGGGATTTTCCTTGTAAGCGCGCGGATCGTCAACGCGCCGTAATTTTCTTGCGCGGCTATATAATTTCACCGCGCGCCCTCGCCTCCAGCCAGTCACTTGCCTTTGGCAAAACTTGATCCCAATGAAATTCCTTGCTCCGTTCCCACGCCCGCTGGCGATAAAATTGATAGCGCACCGGCATTTTCAAACAGTCGCGCAACGCGGCTGCGAGCGATTCCGGTGATTCGCTTGCGGCCACCAAACCGGTTTCGTCATGCAAAGTTGATTCGATCAGCCCGGCCACCGGATAAACCGCCGCCGGCGTGCCCATCGCGTTGGCCTCGATGACATTCAACCCCCAGCCTTCGCGCTGCGAGGTGTGCAGCAAAAAGTGCGATTCACGCAACCGCCGGTCCTTTTCAATTTCCGATTGCGGCCCGGTGAAATCAATTTGCTCTTGCAGGCGCAATTCGGTCGCGAGCCTTTTTAACTTCGCCTCCTCCTCGCCCGTGCCAACGATGGTCAGTTTCGCCGCGACGCCCAGATCAATCAGGCAGCGCAGCGTGCGGATGGCGTGGTCAATCCGCTTGTTCGGCGCGAGCCGCGAAACCACGATCAACCGCAGCGGCGCGGAAATTTCCTTTTCTGGCAGCGCCGGCAACGCGCGCGTGTGGACGCCGTAGGGAATTATTTTCACGCCGCGCACGCCGTGCTTGAGCAGTTGCTCCCGCGTGAACGCCGACGCGGTGAAAAATGGAACGCGCCGGTAAAGCCAGTGCGTCCAGCGTTCCTGCCAGCGGCCGATCGCACTGAACGGCCACGGGTAAAATGAATTCCAGATCGGGCCGAGCACTTCGTGGATGTAGGCCACGCAATGCGTTTTGCCCCACCACGGCGCGAACCACGCGATGCCGTGATGCTGGTCAATCACCAAGTCGAATTTCTTCTGGCCGCGAAACCATTTCCTCGCCGCCAAAATCGAGGTGCCGCGCCCGCCGCCGCGAATGATTTTTATTCCATCAATTGACTCCTCGCGCGCCGCGCCGGGAAAATCATTCGCAAACCAGAACACTTCATGCCCGCGCGCGGCCAGCGCGACGAGATAGGCCAGCGTCACCCGCTCGGCTCCGCCCGCCAGCGGGTTTTTCGGGTCGCGCCAGTTGAGCATCAAAAAACGCATGAAAAAAATCTCTCGAAAATCAAAGCCGCGAAATTTTTTCCAGCAGCGCCGTCGTGGATTTTCCGGGCACGAACGGGACAATCACGATTTTTCCGCCCGCCGATTCGACCGCGCGGCGCTCGTCCTGGTTTAACGTGTCCAAAGTGTAATCGCCGCCCTTGACGTAAATGTCCGGCTGCGCGGCGGCGAGAAATTTTGTGGCCGTCGTTTCCGTGAAAATGCAAACGCCGTCCACACTTTCCAGCGCGGCCAAAACGGCGGCGCGGTCATTTTCAGGATTCACGGGCCGGCCCGCGCCCTTCAACTGCCGCGTCGCGTCGTCGCCGTTGACACCGACCAAAAGCGCGCCGCCAAAATTTCGCGCCGTTTCCAGATAAGTGACGTGGCCAAGGTGCAAAATGTCAAAGCAGCCGTTCGTGACGACCAGTTTTTTGCCGCCCGCGCGCAAAACGTTTCGCCACGCGGACAATTTGTCCCACGCAATGATTTTATCGCAGAAGTTCACGGCGTTATTTTGCCTGTGCGCCGCCGCTTGGCAACGATTTACCACGATTGAGAGCAGGTGGTGCCGGTGGTCAAATTGAATTCAGCCAGGAAGATTGTTTGGCGGCGCGGAAGTGACGAGTAATGGGTTGACGGAATAACTCCGGCACGCCGCCGCGTTTCTCCGGCAACTGTCCGGGCTTCTCCGGCACATGGCGGAACTCCTCCGGCAACTGCCGGAATGATTCCGGCAACCCCCGAACCATTCCGGCACGCGCCGGAATTCCCCAGACAACTGCCCGAGCTTCTCCGGCACGCGCCGGAGCTTCTCCGACAGACCGCCGAGGTTCTCAGACAATTGCCGGAATTACTCCGGCAACTGCCGGAACTCCTCCGACACACCCCCGAGCTTCTCCGGCAACTACCGGAATTGCTCCGACAACTGCCGGAATGATTCCGGCTCACGCCGGAACTGCCCGGACACGCGGTAAAACCTCCAAAAAGCGTGGAAAACGGCCAAAAACAGCTTCCCAAGCGGGCGGATGTATAAAAATGGACAGTTTTAGGCCGACGCAGTGGCCAGAAGTTTTTCCGTGCGCGTCATGGCCGCAGAATGTCACAGGCAAATGCTCTTTGCCACTTTCTTCTCGACACGGGATTTTTATGGGCGTAAATCAATTTCAATGAAAACTTTCTGGCAACAAATTTGTGCTATATTCGTTGTGTGCTTCATTGTGATTGGTTGTGTTACTACTCATCCAATTTGGCACGATTCAGGAATATCTAAAACTCTTAATGCAGATGCTCCCCTTCTTATGGCGGGAAAAACACAAGGTATTATGCTTGATGGAAGATCGGGGCAAACGCATATGCCGGGGCAATACTGGATTGAGAGAGAAAGATATTTTCGAGTTACTATTTCTTCTGGTAGTGCTTATCAATTGCTGCGGGCTTATGAAAATGAACTCCATCAGGAAACCGCAAATTTAGGTGGCAAGATTGCCAATGGCACTTTCGCTGGAGACACAAATGAAATAAGAGGTTTTTCATATCAATACAATTGGGGCGGCAAAGAGCGGATTGGCGGTTGGGATGGAGGTAATGATGGAGTTGTAGGCGTATTTTCGTTCGCTGGCACCAGCAACCAAATGCAAATTGTTTTATTCTGCTACGAACATAAAAGACAAGCGCGGTGACTTGGACAATTTCCTTTTCAAACAATCTCCACCGGACATTTCGGCAGCGCATCGAGAAACGATTGCCCGTATTGCTTCGTCAAAATCCGGTTGTCCAAAACCACGATGATGCCCGTGTCCGTCTTCGTGCGGATCAGGCGCCCGACGCCCTGCCGGAATTTCAGGATCGCCTCCGGCAGAGAAAATTCGCCGAAGGAATTTCCGCCGCGCGCCTCGATCGCCTCGATGCGCGCCTCGATCAGCGGATGGTCCGGCACGGCGAACGGCAGCCGCGTGATGATGACGTTGCTCAACGCCTCGCCCGGCACGTCCACGCCCTGCCAGAAACTGTCCGTGCCGAAGAGCACCGAGTCCGTGTCGTCCTTGAACTTCTCCAGCATCGTCGAGCGCGGCGTGCCCGTGCCCTGCACAAAACACGCGACGCCGAGCTTGTCGAAAAACGGCTGCATCAATTCGGCGGTTTCCTGCATGAGCTTGTAATTCGTGAACAGCACGAACGCCTTGCCGTGCGTCTGCGTCACGAAATGCTCGATCCAATGGATCAACGCATCGCGATAGCCGGCCTCGCGCGGATCGGGCATTTTTTTGACGGCGAACAATTTCATCTGCCGCGCGTAATCGAACGGCGTGCCGACTTGCAGCATCGTCGCGGATTCGCAGCCGACGCGTTTGGAAAAATAGGCGAGCGCGTCCTTGCGTAGGACAGGCGTCGCGCCTGTCTCTGATTTTTGCAAAATTTCTTTTTTAGTTTGAGACAGGCTGGAAGCCTGTCCTACGGCTGGGCCGACAACATTGCTTCCGTGTCCGATGCGGAATTCTCCTTCATGCAATTTTGCTTTGACGGGATTTTCTTGAACGTAGGACGAGAATTTTTCCAGCGCCGCCCCGTCGCGCACGATGTTGTCGAACGATTCATCCTGCCACACTTTGCCTTCGCGCCCGAGCGTGTCATTTATTTGCTTGGCGGTGAATGATTTCCAAGAATGAAGAATTTCCGAAAGCGTATTTTCGCCCAGCGGTCGCACCAAGACATGAACGTGATTTGGCATGACGGCGAAATGGCCAAGCCAATAACGCTGACCGTCGAAAAATCGCAACGCTTCTTCGACGATGGCTGAAATTTTCGATTCGCGCAGCCAGCATTCGCCCAAAGAATCATCCAGCCAGCGATGAAACCTTTCCGCGAACCGCTCGGCGTATTCCAGTTCCAGATTGGCGGTTCGCGGTTCGGGATGACGCCGCAGCCATTCGCGCAATTCAGCGTGCCACTGGGTGAGTCTGTCCGCAGGAATGGAATCTCCAAGGCGGAAGGTGACAAAATATGTGCAGCCATCCTGCCGCCAATGCGGGAGATGTCGTCCGGTTTTGCCAATCGGCGCCTCGGGATCAAACGGCACGAACGGAAGGGCTGGAATTATTTGGGCCGGCGGCTTTCTGGGTCGTAGGACAGGCGTCGCGCCTGCTTTTAATTCCTTTTTAGATGGAGACAGGCGCGACGCCTGTCCTACGGTCGCCAGCGTCGCGCTCGTCATCACGATGCTCGTGTCGCTCTCGAACAAACGGCGGCGCAAATAATCCGCCACGTCAATCGGCGCGGCGTTGAGAGAAAGATTCCGGTGCGCCTTGCCGCCGCGTTCGACCCAATAAACATGATCGCCTGCCTGCTGGCTCAAAAATTCCGCGACTTCGACTTTCAATTCGCCCAGCCGCCGATTGCACTCAATCAATTCTTGGCCGATGTCTTTGTCTTCGCTCAATTTTACAAGTTCGCTTACCGCCTCGCGCAATCGCTGGATTGGCAACGTCACATTGTCCTTCACCAATTCTGCGCGGCGAATTCGCAATTCCGTCCACGCGCGCTGCTTGCCTTGGTGGGGCGAGCGTCCCCGCGAGCCGAAGCTTCCGCCATCACTTTGACCTCGCTTGCTGATTTCTTCACACGCAACTTCCACATTCTCAAAAAATTTATCCGACTCGCTTAAAATATCCGCGACCAGTTTCACCGCGTCGCCTTTGCGCAACGTGGCGAGCAGGCCTTTTTCCGTGCGCGGATTCCACAGCCGGTTCAGCGCGTAACGCACCTGCCCGCTCGACACGCTCAAGCCGATGTGCCGCGACGCCACACTTTCCATCGTGTGCGCCTCGTCAAAAATCACAAAATCATTTTTGAAAAGAATGCCACCCTCCATTTCCTCGTCCACGCCGCCGAGCAGCGTGAAAAACAGCGTGTGGTTCAAAACCAAAACGTCCGACGAAAGAATTTTGTTCCGCGCGCGCTGAAAAAAGCAAACGTCGTGGTCTTTGCTAAAATCAGATTGATAGCCGCACGTTTTCGGCGAACACAATCCGCGCTCGGAACAAACCTGCGTCCAAACTTTCACGTCCGGCTCGATCTCAAAATCCGACAAACTGCCGTCCGTCGTTTTCTTCGACCATTCGTAAATGCGCTTGAGCTCTTCAGCTTCGGACGACGTGAACAGATTTCCGCTCTGTTGCATCGCCTTTTGCAACCGCCGCGTGCAAAGATAATTCGCGCGGCCTTTGAGCATTGTGAAATTAAATTTCACCGGCTCCGGCAACTGCCCCAAAACACTGGCGAGCATCGGCAAATCTTTTTCCGTGAGCTGCTCCTGCAAATTGATCGTGTGCGTCGAGACGATGGCCTTTTTCTTCTGCGCGACGGCAAACAAAATCGCCGGGATCAAATATGCGAGCGATTTTCCAACGCCGGTTCCGGCTTCGACCGCCAGATGCTCGCGATTCTGCAATGCGCGCGCCACGGCCACGGCCATTTCCTGCTGCTGTGGGCGAAATTCAAAATTGCTCGCCTTGGAAAGAATTCCGCTCGGCGAAAAAATCTGTTCCACCTGCGAAACCAAATCCACTCCGGCTGGCTGTATTTCAGAATGCGAAATCATTTCAACGGCGTGCTGCTCAAAACGACCTTCAGCGCCGACGATTTTCCCGGTGCGAGAGCAATCTTGTTCTGCTTCATGTTGCCGGATTCCACGCAGACCATGTGTTTGTGTTCCGCCGGGTCGAAATCGTCCGGCAATTTTTGCGTCGTCCACGGATTCCAGACGACGGTGGAATGCGAGCCGGATTTTACCACGCGGATCACGCGTCCGAGATTTTCATCGTGGATTTCCACCGCGCTCGTGGTGTCGAGATACAGCCGGTTGGTTTCCTTCGCGACGCGCAGCGGAGATTCGGTTTGGATTTTCAATTCGCCATTGCCGCCGGCGGCGTTGTCCAGATAATGCGCGCCGCGCAAGCCGTCAATGCTCACCGCGCCGATGTCGCCGACATGAAAATAAGTGTGCAGGCAATTTTCAATTTCCAATGAATCGTCGCAGCCATCATTGGCGGCGATCAATTCCATCGTCAGCGTATCGGAAACCGTGACGACAAATTCCGTCCGCAAATTTTTCCACGCCTCCCGTCCGGGGATTTCCGGCAGCGCAAATTGCAGTGTCACCGAGCCATCCGCTGCGGCGGAAGTTTCCACGAGTTGCCATTCCGTGATGCGCGCGAAGCCGTGCGACGGCTCGGCGTCGCGATTCCCGAACCACGGAAAAATGACCGGCACGCCGCCGCGAATCGGCTTGCCCGGCGCAAAATAACTTTTCACGCTCAAAAACAATAGCGGCGGCTCGCCGTTTTTCTGAAAGTGGGTGATGTGCGCGCCATGCGGATAAATTTCCGCAGTGCTGAATTTTGTTGTGACGATAATTTTTATCAGGCCGCCGTTGCCGGTGACAATCGCCACGCGCCCTGGAATTTCATGCTGTTTCATAAATGAGCGGCGTAACTTTATCATGCGGCACAAAAAGTTGCGGTAGTGTCCTAATTTGAAATCCTGATTCATCATTTTTTGTTGCGGATTTCTTTAACGAGTGATACCCGCACGGCAGTTATCGCAGATTCAACAGGCGGGATTTCCAGCACGGTGACAAATCGTTCGTCGGAATCATTCTTGCCCGCCTTGTGCGACCAGCCGTAAGCGCGTTTGGCCTTTGGGTATCCATTCAGATCAAAAACTTCCACTTCGCCTTTCCAGACGGTTTCCCCGCGAAAGATTTCATGGACAGGCACGGTTTCGAGCCACGTTGCGCCGCAGTCGTGTAACTGCGAAACCGCGACTTGCAACCGCGCTATGTAATCGGATTTATTCACCGCAACGCTCCACAAGTTCGGAAACCGTCCATGCGCTAGATTCAACGCCAGCGGCCTGCGCGGGTGTCATACGGATTGCGCCGTGAGTCTTGCAGAAATTGTAATAAGCAAAATTCAGCGCAACCGCAGCTTCAAAGTTTTCAATCTTTTTACTAAAAGCGTTTGTGAGGCGAGTCAGGCGGCGGCAGTGCATACGCAATGTGTGATTCTGCTTTTCAACGTGAGACGTGGAAATGCGGCTCACGTCCGGCATACCAGTCACAACGGCGCGCTCGACTTTTACAACATCGCAAGGCGAATAACGGCTCGCGGCGTCCTTATTGAGATTCGTCACTTGGTAAGTCTTTTCTATCTGACCGTAATCAACTTCGCTGCCGAAACCACGCTCCACCGCGTCCGCGTATGAAGTCATTGAATCGGATGAAAGCTGAATACGGTTAGAAACCCTTTCCGCTAAATCATCAATAAACATCTTGGTATGGTAAGCATCACGCTTGCCGACGACGAAAGACGGAATCAATTTCGTGTCAGCGTCCAGCGCAATGAATGTCCAAACGTCGCCGTAAGCACCAACGCGGTTTGCGTTCTTGCGTTTCGCGCCGATGAATCCCCAAATCTCGTCAACTTCAATGTTCTTGCTGGCAACGCCGCGCATCTTTTCATCGTGAATCTTTACGCACGCTTCGCCAACGCGAACACCAAGCCGCATGATTGTATCGCGGTGAATGTTCGTCACGCGCTCAATAGCACGGATGCTGCTGCCTTCCGCGAGCATGGAGACTGCCAGAACTTTCTTTTCGGTTTCAAGATTGTTTGCCATAAAATTTACTTGCTATATTTGTAATACAAATATATCTTTGCGTCAACAATTATTTTTGTATTACATTTATGAGCACAAAAGCCGGAAGGCCAAAAGTGCCAAAGAAAATGGCGAAAGCACCCGGCATTTCCATCAGGTTAATGCCAGATGAGCGGAAGGCTATTGACCGGGCAATTGATGAATCCGGCCTTTCTCAATCCGAATGGGTTCGAAAAACCCTGATTTCCGCTTCGAAGCTTGAATCTTCGACGGTTTAGGAATTAAATGTTCGAACATTCGAAATGTCTATTACTGTTCAAAAAGTGACCGCCGACCAAGCGAAGCTAATTGCTTCGATTGAGGAAAATCAATTTTATGACGTAAAAGCCATTGAGATTGAACCGGCAAAATTGACTAAAGCGATTTCAGCGTTCGCAAATAGCGATGGTGGCGATTTGTATGTCGGCATTGTGAATGAGCCGCGAGCGTGGAAGGGGTTTGCCAATCCAGAGGCGGCGAATGGACACATTCAAATCTTCGACAAATTATTTCCGCTGGGGACGGATTTTTCCTATGAATTTCTAAAATGCGATGGGCTAGTAGGGTTGGTTTTGCATATCCAAATCAACAAAACCAAAGGGATTATGCGTGCATCGAACGGAATCCCATACACCCGAAAAGGTGCTCAATGCCTTCCGATTGATACGCCAGAAAAATTGCGGATGCTTGAATATGCAAAAGGTGTTTCTTCCTTCGAAGATGAAACGGTCAATGCCGATAAAGAAGCGATTTCTGATTCGAAAGTCATTAAAGATTTCATCCGCGACGTAGTGCCTACCGCAGAGCCGGAAGGATGGTTAAAAAAACAAGTTCTGCTTCGAAACGATAAGCCGGTCGTCGCTGGTGTATTGCTGTTTTCAGATGAGCCGCAAGCCTTGTTGCCAAAACGGTGCGGCATCAAAGTCTATCACTATTAAACGCGTGAAGCAGAGGGGTTTCGTGACGCATTGGCGGGGATGCCTAACACGATTGAAGGCTGTCTGTATGACCAGATCAAGAGCGCGGTAAGGTTAACCACCGAAATCACAGAAAGCATTCCAAAAATGGGTGAGGAGTCTTTGGAGTCAATCCAGTATCCTGCCGAAACATTGCATGAAATTATCACCAATGCCGTGCTGCATCGTGATTATAGCGTTGCCGATGACGTGCATATTCGAGTCTTTGATAATCGCATTGAGGTTCAAAGCCCAGGAAGCCTGCCTGCCCATGTTACGGTTGAAAACATTTTGGACGAACGCTTTGCTAGAAACGGCGCGGTTGTTCGCATTTTGAACAAATTTAAGGATGCACCGAACCGAGACGTTGGCGAGGGACTTAACACCGCATTCGAAAAAATGCACCAATTGGGATTGAAAGCACCCATCATTACTGAAAAAGAAAATTCGGTTATGGTCGTAATTCGGCACGAGCCGCTGGCTTCACCAGAGGAAGCGATTATGGATTTCTTGGAAACAAATTCGACAATTAGAAATTCACAGGCCAGAAAAGTCACGCACGTCCGCGCCGATTATCAGATTAAAGGCATTTTCGGACGCATGGTTAAAAAAGGCATGATTGAACAAGTTCCCGGAACAAGAACCGCCAACACTGCGTATCGCAAGGCGATTCCAAAGACTGCCCCAGAAAAAGGCGGACAGAACGAACTTTTTTCAAATTAGGACACTCCCGATTTTTTGAAACTCATTGACCGTCCGCGCGTCGTGACCGCGCCGGAAGTTGAGAAAATGTCCGCAGCAAACGAATTTGAAGAGTTTCATTTTTCCTTCGCCTCTGATGCCAGCAATCGTGTGCTGGGAATTTTGATGGCGTCCACGAATTTTTCTGGTCGCCGTCCGGTCGTCATCGCACTGCACGGAACTGGCGGCAGCAAGGCGAACATGATTTCACTTTGCCGCAAACTTGCGGAACGCGGTTTCATCGCCGTCGCGATTGACGGACGTTATCACGGCGAACGAAAATCCGGCAAAGGCGAGACTGATTACGACGACGCCATCGTCCGCGCATTTCGCGGTTCGGGCGAACATCCGTTTTACTACGACACCGTTTGGGACGTGATGCGGCTCGTGGATTATGTCTCGACCCGCGACGACGTGGACGCCAACCGCATCGGCCTCATCGGCATTTCCAAGGGCGGCATCGAAACGTATCTCGCGGCGGCGGCGGACGCGCGCATCGCCGTGGCCGTGCCGTGCATCGGCGTGGAAAGTTTTTGCTGGGCGCTGGACAATAACGACTGGCAGGGACGCATCGGCACGATCCAACCGGCGGGCGACGCGATTGCGAAAGAAAGCGGCGTGACGAAACCCGATTCCGCGTTCGTCCAAAAATTTTACGACTGCGTCGTGCCGGGAATTGCCGGGGAATTCGACGGGCCGCAAATGCTCGCGCTCATCGCGCCGCGCCCGTTGCTCGTCATCAACAGCGATTCCGACAACCACACGCCGTTGCCCGGCGTCATCGAATGCACCAGCGCCGCGCAAAAAATTTATGCCGACTGCAACGCGACAAATAATTTTGCCGTGATCATCCAGAAAAACACCGGTCATCAGGTGAAACCGGAATCCGAACGCGCGGCGATCGAGTGGTTCGTGAAATGGCTGAAACCGTGACGGCTTTGGAAAATTATTTTATCGTTTGACTTTTAACGTGCGATGGACACTTTGTTTTTGGTCAGAAGCGTTCACAAAAAATTATAAAAAACTATGAACGAACCTATTCCGTCTTCGCTGGGAAACCCATCGCAGCCCAAAACTTCCGCGCTGGCAATTTGGAGTCTGGTGCTGGGCATATTAAGTCTCGCCTGTTTTTCAATTTTCGCCGCGATTCCCGGCGTGATTTGCGGCCATAAGGCGCTCAAAAAAATTAAATATTCAGGTGGCGCGCTCGAAGGTCAGGGCTTGGCCATCGGCGGCTTGGTGACCGGTTATCTTGGAATCGCATGGGCGATACTTTTTATTCCCATGATGATGGCCATTGCCATTCCCAATTTCGTAAAAGCCCGCGCAACTGCGCAAGCCAACGCCTGCATCAACAACCTTCGCCAAATTGACGCTGCAGAAAATGAATGGGCTTTGGAAAATAACAAAACAAACGGCACGCCCGTCACCGAGGCGGACATCAAGCCCTACATTAAGCTGGACGCCAGCGGAAATCTTCCCAAGTGTCCGGCGGGCGGAACTTATATAATCGGTTCGGTCGGCGAATTTCCGGCTTGTTCGCTCGGCACAACCATTTCTCCAGCCCATGTTTTGCCACGGTAATTTTTCAGCCCGCAAATAAATCCATCTGCGGCGGCACGGGGAGATTTTGCAGCTTGCCGCGCTGCCGCGTTTGCGGACGCACGTTGCCTTCCGGCGTGAGTTCGGATTCTTCCAAGTTGCCGAGAATTTGTTTCGCCCGTTCCAAAACTTGTTTCGGCACGCCCGCCAGCCGCGCGACCTGGATGCCGTAACTTTTGTCCGTGCCGCCCTCGACAATTTTGCGGAGAAACACAATCTGGTCGTGCCACTCGCGCACGGCGACGTTGAAATTTTTGATGCGCGGCAAACGTGCGGCGAGTTCCGTCAATTCGTGATAATGCGTGGCGAACAAGGTTTTCGCGCCGACGGCATTGTGCAGATGCTCGACGATGGACCACGCGAGGCTCAAGCCGTCGAACGTGCTCGTGCCGCGGCCGATTTCGTCCAGCACGATGAGGCTGCGCGCCGTGGCGTTGTTCAAGATGTTCGCCGTCTCAGTCATCTCGACCATGAACGTGCTTTGTCCGCGCGACAAATCATCGCTCGCGCCGATGCGGGTGAAAATGCGATCGACCAAATCGATGCGCGCTTCGGCGGCGGGAACAAAACTACCCGTGTGCGCGAGCAGCGTGAGCAACGCGACCTGCCGGATGTAAGTGGATTTGCCCGCCATGTTCGGTCCGGTGATCAAAGCGATTTGGTCTTTGCAGACGGCCACTTTGTCGGTCGCCGATTGTTCAGCGGTAACGCTCGCGAGCGCAACATCATTCGGCACGAAGCGTTCCTCGACGAGCTGCTGCTCCAAAACCGGATGACGGCCGTCGCGGATTTGCAAAACGCCCTCGTCGTAAATCTGCGGACGACAATAATTATGCAACCGCGCGGTTTCCGCGAACGAAGCCAGCACGTCAAGCTGGGCGAGCGCGGAAGCCGTCTGCTGGATTTTCGGCAACTGGCCCAAAACTTCCTCGCGCACGCGCTGGAAAATTTCGTATTCCAGTTTCACGCTGCGTTCTTCCGCGCCGAGAATTTTGCCTTCCATTTCCTTCAATTCCGGCGTGATGAATCGCTCGCCGTTAGCGACGGTCTGCTTGCGATGATAATGCGGCGGCACTTTATCGAGGTTTGACCTGGTGACTTCGATGTAATAACCAAAAACGGAATTGAACCGGACTTTCAGCGAGGCAATGCCTGTGCTGGCGATTTCGTCCGCTTGCAATTTGGCAATCCAATCCTTGCCGCCGCGCTGCGCGGTGCGAAGTTCGTCGAGCGCGGAATCAAAACCGTCGCGGATCATGCCACCTTCTTTGATAGGCAGCGGCGGTTCGTCCACAATGGCGCGGGAAATCAGTTCCACCAGATCGGGTGATTCGGAAATGTGCGATTGCAACTGCGACAGGAGCGCGGACGGCTCGTCCGCGAGTTTGTCCGCCGCAACAGGCTTGAAAACTTCTTCGCTTAAATTATCAACTCGCGGACTGGCCGTCCGCGCTCCAATCGTGGCGAGCGTTTCCTTCAATGCCGGAATTTGTTCGAGTGCCATCCGCAGCGCGGCGAGATCACGCGCATTTCCAGAACCAGAACTCAAGCGGCCAAGCGTGCGTTCCAAATCACGAACCTTGGCGAGCTGCTGTCTAAACGCATCGAGGTCGAAAGTATTTTCGATGAAAGTTTGAACGGCTTCTTGGCGTTGGCAAATCGGTTCAACGCGTGAGAGCGGCTGCGAAAGCCATTGCCGCAGCAAACGCGCGCCCATGGGCGTGGCAGTTTTGTTGAGCGCGCCGTAGAGCGAGGCGTTGCGCGGGGCGTCGTGGTGCTGCGGTTCGAGAATTTCCAGATGCAGCAGCGTCGTGTAATCGAGTGTCAGAAAATCGCTACGCTGATAAAATGAGATACGCGTGAGATGCTTCACATCGCGGCGCAGATTTTGCGTGAGATAATGCAGCGCGCCGCCCGCCGCGCCGATGGCGGCGGTTTTGTCTTTCAGCCCGAAACCGTCGAGCGAGGCGACTTTGAATTGTTCCTTCACCGTGTAAAACGCAGTTTCCGGCGCGAACGTCCAGTCGTCGTAGCCGCTTAAAATCTGGAACGCGCCGCGCAATAAATCGCGGAGCGAAATCGCTTCCGTTGGAAAAATAATTTCCGCCGGTCGCAATCGCTCCAACTCCGCGAGCAGCGAAGACTCATTTTCCAGTTCGGTCGTCAGAAAATCACCGGTCGTCAAATCCACGAGCGCGAGGCCGAAGATTTTTCCCGACGGATAAACGGACGCGAGAAAATTGTTCCGCTCCGCGACGAGCATCCGTTCGTCAAAATAGGTGCCGGGCGACAGGATTTGCGTGACCTCGCGTTTCGTTAATTGTCCGGGGCGTGCCTCTTCCATTTGATCGCAAATGGCGACTTTGCGCCCACTTTTCAGAATGCGCGCGATGTAGCCGTTCGCGGCGTGATGCGGCAGGCCGCACATCGGCACGCCATTGCGCGCGGTGAGCGAGAGGTTGAGCAGTTGCGCGCCGGCCTGCGCGTCCTCGAAAAACATCTCGTAAAAATCGCCGAGGCGGAAGAGAAGCAGCGCGTCCTTCGGCAGCTCGCTTTTGATGCGGCGATACTGCGCCATCATGGGCGTGAGTTGGGCTTCGGCGGACATTGCGGCGGAAACGTTAGGCGGAAATGGTTTTCAGGTCGAAATTAAATTTCAGCGGAAATCGGGCTTGCGACACATTGTTCGGAATCGGATGGGGAATTCACCCCATTGCAGTCAATTTTTAAATGGTCAAAGTTAAAACAATGAATCGGCCCGCCATAATTTTTGGGATTTTATTTGTCGCAGGATTTCTCCTCAGCTGTGCGCCGATTCAAAAAAAGATCCCGCCAGCTTCACCGTCACTTTCCATTGGGCAATTGCAGATGCGAAATAATTCCGTAAGCTTGCTCTACGATCTGCTCGGCGACGAAAAAAACGTCGGCAAAGTTCTCATCATCAAAGGAAGTCGCGAGTCCTTGCACAGCCTGATCAAAAACATTTCCGCCGCGACCGGCGACGGCGCGAAGCGGCTGGAGCAGCTTGCGAAAACAGACTCGACGCTGAATCTGCATGCGCTCGAATTGCCGGCTGGCGAAAAGGCCACGCGCGATGCGATCGCCAAAACGAAGGAAAAGGAGCTGCTATTTTCTTCCGGCGAAAATTTTGAGTTCACGCTCTTGCTCACGCAGGCCGACGCCTTGAGCTACGGCTGGCATCTGGCCAAGATTGCGTCGGAAAATTCGGCGGACCCGGCGCAGATTCGTGAATTCGATTCGCTGAACGTTGCGATGCAGGATTTGTATAAACAGGTCGTCGCGCTGATGCGTTCGCCGCCTGCAAAATAATCATGCGCCCGCGCGGTCCAGCCTCGAGAATTCAGCGCTGTAGCCGATACGAAAGTTCGGATATTTGAACGGGTGGCCGAGTTCCATTTTTAGTTTGCGGTTCGAGACGCGTTTGTTCGTCACGCCGCGCCGGCGATTTTCGCCGGGATTTTCCGGCGCGGACGGCGGCAGCGGTTTGTCCACTGCCTGCGCGAGCCATTGGAAAAAATGCAACTGGCTCACCGGCTCGTCATCGGCCGCGTTATAGATTTGCCCGGCGCGACCGCTTTTCAAAGCGGCGATGATGCAGCCGATCAAATCGTCGAGGTGGATCATGTTCAAGAAACGCGCGCCGTCGCCTTCGAAGTGCGCGGAGCCTTTCAAAAATTGCTTAAACCAATGACCGCGGTCCGGTCCATAAATTCCAGCCACGCGCAAAATCACTGCCAGAAATTTTTTTTGCGCCGCCGCGTCGAGCAAAATTTTTTCCGTCTCGACGAGGATTTTGGAAGTTTCTGCCGTCGGCTCGGTCGGGCTGGATTCATTGACCGGCGAACCATCGTTTTGTGCGTAAACGCTCGTGCTGCTCGTATAGACAAATTTTTTCGGAGGATTCGGCGCGAGCCACTCGATCAAATTTTTTGTGCCGTTGAAATAAATTTCGCGGTAATTATCCGCATCACCGCCGGCGGCAACACAGTTGACGACCCAATCAAAATCGCGCGGCAAATTTTTCAATTCGTCCGGCTTCGTCACATCGCCGAACAAAGGCTGGATGCCGGCGGCTTTCAATTCGTTTTTCGCCGCCAGATTTCGGCGCAGCCCGAAAACTTCGTGGCCGAGCTGGACGAGTTCCGCACCGAGCGGCACGCCGACGTAACCGCAGCCGACAATTAAAACACGCATTGAGGAAACATAAACGCGCGCAGGCCGGCCGAGAAGCGAATAAGGAAAGCAGGAAAGTAGGAAACGGTTTGTTCCTGCATTCCTGCTTTCCTTATTCCTCAATCCATCACGGCGGCGAAACGCAGGCCGCGCGTGCTGACGCGGAGCTCCTTGAAATTGAATTCTTCCATGACGGCTTCATAAATCAGAACGCCGGTCAAAATCACGTCGGCGCGCAGTTTCGGCAGACCGGGAATTTCCTTGCGCTCGGCCAACGGCAGTTTCCACAGATTTTTCCGGTGCGCGACGACTTGCTCGAAGCTCAAAACGGTGCGCTCGATTTTTTCGCGGTCGAAGCGGTCCAGTTTTTTTTCCATGCGCGCGAGGATGCTCGTCGTGCCGCCGGTGCCGACCAGCCAGATGGCGCCGGACGCCCGTTCGCGGTGCAGCGCGGGTTCAAGCTGCGGTCGAACTTCGGCGCGCAGAAAATGCTTCAGCCAGCCACGGCAGGCGTTGAACTCGCCGCGCGTCGGCGGATCGCTGTGCGGAAATTTTTCCATCAGCCGCACCGTGCCGAGCGGAAAGCTGTGGGCAAAACTTTTTTTCTTGCCGTGGCCGAGGATGAATTCCGTGCTGCCCCCGCCCACATCAAGCAGCAACAGCGGCTGTCGGGCGAGTTCCGCGTCAGTCGTCACGCCTTGAAAAACCCACTCGGCTTCGCGCGCGCCGGAGATGATTTCCGTCTTGAGGCCAGACGCGCGCAGGATGGTGTCCGTCAAATCCATCGGGTTCATCGCGTCGCGCGCCGCGCTGGTGGCGAAAACGCGGATGGAGGCGGCATTTTTTTCGCGCGCGGTCTGCGCGAATTCCCAAACGGCCTCGGCGGTGCAGGCGACCGCCTCCGGCTGGAGCCGGTGCGTCTCATAAAATCCGCGGCCCAGCCGCGTCTGCCGGCTCTCTTCGTGCACGGGAGACACCTCCTGCCTCGCCACATCGGCGATCAGCAGCTTGACCGAGTTGGTGCCGACATCAATGACGGCGCGGCGAACGGGTTCCATCCGCCGCCGAAACTACAGCACGGCGGCGCGGAAGCCGAATTGAAAAATGTTACATTTTTCGGACATTGCGCCCGGCGCGGCGCGGTGTATTTTCCCCGCGTGAACGTGTTCCTTTTGCGCCACGGTGCCGCCGTTGAACGCGGCGAAATGGATTTTCAAAACGATTCCGACCGACCGCTCACACCCAAGGGTCGCCGCCAACTCCGGCAAGCCGCCGCCGCGATGTTGAAAATGAAACTGCGCTTCGACCTGATCTTTTCCAGCCCGCTTTTGCGCGCCAGGCAAACCGCCGAAATCATCGCCGCCGATTTGAAGCTCGAACGCCGGCTGAAACTTTCCGCCGTGCTCGCGCCGGACGCCAGCGCAAATATTTTGCTCCGCGAGTTGAACGAATTCAAGCCCGCGCCGGAAAACGTTCTGCTCGTAGGTCATGAACCTTGCTTGAGCCATCTGATTTCACTGCTGGCCGGCAGCGACGGAAATTTGGCGGTGGATTTCAAAAAGGGCGGCCTGTGCAAATTGGAAATGGAGAAGCCTCGCTTCGGCCAGTGCGCTCAACTCATGTGGCTGCTCACGCCCAAGCAGATGAAATTGATGGGTTGATTTTTGGCGGGCCGAAAGTCCCGCCAGTTTTACCCGACGCGGTAGGAAATTTTTTGGATCACATTTTTCCCGAAGCTGTGCTGCAATCGGTCCAGGATTTCCTTGCGGCGGTAGCGCACGATTTCCGAAAGCCACACGCTGCTGTCCACGTTCACAAACAAAGTGCCCTTGTGCAAATTCGCCGGCTGCGCGTGCGCGGTGAGGTTCGGGTCGAGCAGCGAATTCCACACCTTGACGACCTCGGCCTCGCCCTGGCGCGCTTCGATCCGCAAATCCTTCAGCACGTTCGGCAACACGTCGCCCGCCTTGCGCGCGGGGACGGCGCGCGCCTTTTCGAGCGGTGCCAGATCCACGCCGCGCCACTGCGCGAGCACGCGCTGGCGGGCGGAGCGTTTGCCTGGGCCCAGCGGCGGAATTCTTTTCGGCGGTGGTCTCACGCGGAAATTTTCAACGGAACGAACGAGGAAAGCAAGAAGGCAGGAAGCCAACAATGCTTTTCCTGAATTCCTGCTTTCCTTATTCAAATTTAGATTTTACGCTTGCCAAACAAGACTTTGCAACGCAAAGTAATTCGTATGAATCCGAATTGGGCCGAAGAAAACCTGCAAGCCATCCGCACCTTGATGGAGCGTAGCGCTGTTTACCGCCGCGCGCTCGCGCCGATTATGCTTTTTGCCGGGATTTTGGGCGTTGCTGCTGCCGCCATCGGACTTTTGTGTCATTTAGATTCAGCTCGGCAATTTGGCGGGCTGTGGCTTGGCACGGCAGTATTAGCGGCGGCGGGCGCACTTCTTATCGCGCGGCAGCAAGCGTTTAAGGACAACGAAAGTTTTTGGTCGCCACCGACTCGCCGGGTTACGCAGGCGCTATGGCCGCCATTGCTGGCAGGAATGTTTTTGAGCCTGTTACCAATTTTTATTGGCGGAGGGGATGCTCCATCGGATTTTAATCTTTTTGCAACTTTGATTTGGATTTTGTTTTACGGTTGCGCCTTACATGCTGCCGGATTTTTTATGCCGCGAGGAGTCAAATATTTTGGTTTGCTCTTCATATCTTTTTCCTGCGGCCTTTTTTATATGTCTTTTGCAAACGTCATACCGACTGACATAAGCGCGCATTGGCTCATGGGCCTTTTCTTCGGCGTGCTGCATCTGGCTTACGGCGCGTATTTGTATTTGACCGAGAAGAAAAATCCTGTCGCGTGAATCCGGAACCGTTCTTGCAACTGGATCGGGCGATCCACGAAAAAGGCCGCCTGGGCATCATGTCCATGCTCGCGGCCTCGCCGGAATTATCATTCACCGAACTGCGCGACGCACTTGAAATGACCGACGGAAATCTCACGACGCATATCAAAGTGTTGCAGCAGGAAGGCTACGTTGCCGTCGCCAAATCCTTTCAAAACAACCGTCCGCTCACGACCTGCTCGCTGACGGCGGCCGGCCGCAAGGCGTTCGCGGAATACATCAACCTGCTGGAGAAAATCGTTCGCCAAAACCGGCCCCGATAAATTTTTTTGAACAAAAACGAACCCCCGTGGTCTTTTACTTTGTGATACAAAGTTAATATGAAAATCATCCGCGCCGGACATCTTGGAATGTGCTTTGGAGTGAGGGACGCCATTGCGCTTGCAATTGAAACCGCAAAACGCGAGCCGCTCACGATTCTGGGCGATTTGGTCCACAACGAAGCCGTGCTGGCGGAATTGGGTGCCGGCGGAATCCGGTTTGAGCGGCAAGCCGCAAAGGTCGGAACGCAAACGGTGATGATCACGGCGCATGGTGCGTCGGAACGCGCGTTGAATGAAACGCGGCAGCGCGGGTTGAACGTCTTGGAAGCAACTTGCCCGCTCGTCCGCGGCGCGCATCGCGCCTTGGCGGAGCTGGTGCGTGAAGGTTTTCACGCGGTTGTGATTGGCAAACGCGATCACGTTGAAGTTCGCGGCATGACGGAAGATTTGGTCGAGTTCGATGTCGTGCTTTGCGAAGAAGACGTTGCGAATCTTTGCGAACGGGAAAAAATCGGGATCATTTCGCAAACGACGCAGCCAATTGAAAAAGTCCGGCGGCTGGTGCAACTGATTCGCGGGAAGTTTCCAAAATCAGAAGTGCGTTTCATTGACACGGTTTGCCAGCCGACCAAGCAACGGCAAGGTGCGGCGATTGAACTCGCGCAGAAATGCGACGTGATTGTCGTCATTGGCGGCGCCCACAGCAACAACACGCATGAACTGGTCAAAACCTGTTCGCAATTTTGTGCGCGAGTGCATCACATCCAGACGGCGGACGACTTGCACGAAGATTGGTTTGCCGGTGCTGAAACCGTCGGCGTCACGGCGGGAACTTCGACGCCTGACAACCTCATCAACGAAGTGGAACAACGCATCAAAACATTAAGAAAGGAACAAAATGAAAACTGCATGGTTTAAGCGGGTCGGCTGGTTTTATTTGCCGGTTTCACTGCCGGGCGGCGTCATCACTTTGGCGGCGCTGGCGTTTTGCGCGCAGGTGTTTCTGGCGATTGACCGCCATTCACATTCCGCGAGCGACACGCTTTCCGGCGTCTTCCCATTTTTCGCGTGTGCGTTTCTGCTGCTGGACTGGATCGCTGGCAGGACTTGCGGTAAAAATCAAAACTAAAAATAAATTATGCAAAACTGGTTGAACTATTTTGAACACAATCGCGGGCATCGTCTGCCCGTGCCATGGGAAAGCGCCATCGAAGTCGAGCCGCATTTGCGCGCGCCATTGATTCGTTCGCTGCAAAAGTTCCAGCTCGGCGAAAGCGGCGAGGGCCGGAGGCTCAAACGCCACGCGGCGAAGACGGGCGATGTAGCCTACGCGGCGGCGATTGACCTGTTCATCAAGGAAGAACAGGAGCACGCGCGGCTGATGGCGGAAATTTTGCGCGCGTTGAATGCGCCGTTGATTCAAAGGCACTGGAGCGACGGATGTTTTATTTTCATGCGGCAACTGTTCGGCTTGCACCAGGAACTGATGGTGCTGCTGTTGCCGGAGATGATCGCGAAGTGCTACTTTCGCGCGCTGCACGACGGGACGCGCGACCCGGTTTTGCGCGCCGTGTTCGCGCAAATCGCTCGGGACGAGGACGGGCATCTGGCATTTCACATCGAGTATTTGCGGCGCGCGTTCGAGCCGATGTCGTTCAGCCGGCGGATCGGCACCTTGGTGATCTGGCGTATGGTTTTCCGGGTGACTTGCGCCGTCGTGATGCTGGATCATCGGGCGGTATTGCGCGCGGCGGGAATGAATCCGCGCGCGTTCTGGCGCGCTTGCGGGAAAATTTTCGACGAGGTGGCCGCCGGAATCTTCAGTCCGGCGCACCTGCTGGCAGCGGTCAGGCTGCCGGTTTGAAACCTAAAATTTTCCGTCCGTCAGCGCAGTGCCGTCGCGGGCTGGCACGCCACGGAACTGTTGACGAACGCGGCCCGATACGGCGTAATGCCGCCAGCGCAACACGACGTTTGATTTATAAACAATGATCCGGCCTGCGGCGAAAAAAATTCCATCGTCGCTTGAGTTGCCTTGGCGATGGATAACGAACCCAAAAAATTCCGCATCGGCTCGGTGAGCTACCTGAACGCCGTGCCGCTCACGCGCGGCATCGAAAGCGAATTGATTTTCGCCACGCCGGCCAGACTGGCCGAGATGCTCCGGCGCGATGAACTCGATGCCGCGCTCGTCAGCATCACCGAGGTTTTGCTCAACGACCGATACGATATTTTGGACGGCATCGCCATTGCGTCCCTTGGCGAGGTCTACAGCGTGATTCTCGCGCACAAAAAACCGCTCGAAGCCGCGACGGAAATTTTCTGCGACCCCGCGTCGCTCACCAGCGTGAATCTTTTGAAAGTTTTGCTCGCGGGGAAAAAATTATTTCCGAAATTCGTGCCGCTGGAAAATTACGAAGTGGCGCAGGAAAAAGATTTTTTCCTGCTCATCGGCGACCGCGCGATTGAATTTCAACGCGCGCCACACGTTCATGAAATTTTTGACCTGGGCGCGGCTTGGACGGAACTGACGAATCTGCCCTTTGTTTATGCGGTCTGGGCGCTGCGGCGCGGAATTGAAAATTCAGCGTTGCGCGGCGAACTGCGCAGTTCCAAGCGGTTCGGCATGGAGACGCTTGACCAGATCATCCAGACACGCGAAGAGTTCGACGAAGATTTTCGTCGTGATTATTTCGAGTGGCACATCCAATACCATCTCGGCGAGGACGAGAAGTGCGCCATCGCTAAATTCTGCGAACTGCTCCACAAACACAACCTCGGCCAGGTGTTTGAGCCAAAGTTTGTGAATTAAAACTTCGTCAGGTTTTCCAGTTCCTTCACGCGCTTTTCGATGTCGGCGCGTTTGATTTTGGTCGTGCGCGTCAGGCCGAAACCTTCGCAGCAGAACGACGCGGTGACGCTGCCGTAAATCATCGCCCGCCGGATGTTCGCGTCAATCGTGCCCTTGGCCGTCGCCAAAAATCCCATCATGCCGCCGACGAACGAATCGCCCGCGCCCGTCGGGTCAACGACCTGGTGCAGCGGATACGCCGGGCAGATGAAAAATCCCTTCGGCCCGGACAAGACCGAGCCGTGCGAACCTTTTTTGATGATGACGTATTTCGGGCCAAGCGCGTGGATTTTTTTCAGCGCGGCGAAGACGTTGTCTTCCTTCGTGAGCTGGTGCGCCTCGCTGTCGTTCAGCACGAAGCCGTCAATGCGCGGCAGAAGTTTCAGCAAATCGTCGAGCGCGATGTTCAGCCACAAGTCCATCGAGTCGGCCACGACGAATTTCGGCTTCTTCATCTGGTCGAGTACGCGATGTTGGAGCGCTGGCGCGATGTTGCCGAGCAGGACGAACTGGGAATTTTGATACGACGTCGGCAGTGTCGGTGAAAAAGTTTCAATCACGCCGAGTTCGGTCAACAGCGTGCGGCGGTTGTTCATGTTGACCTCGTATTCGCCCGACCAATGAAACGTTTTTCCCGGCAAAGTTTGCAAACCTTCAAGATCAATTTTATGCCGGCGATAAAGCGCGACGCATTTTTTTGGAAAATCTTCGCCGACGCCGCCAACGAGTTTCACCGGCGAAAAAAAACTTGCCGCGACCGCCGCGTGGCTGGCCGAGCCGCCGAGCAGGCGCGGATTTTCCGCCGTCGGAGTTTTGATGGAATCGAGTGCGGTGGTGCCGACAATTAAAACGCTCATTAATTAGTTGATGGTTGATGGTTGATGGTTGAAAGTTGAGAGCGGGAAAACGGAGCGGTTTATTTTTTCTGGATCAGTTCGATTTCATAACCTTCCGGCGCGTCAATAAAAGCAATCGTGCCGCTGCCGCTCGGCGTCGGGCCGTCGGAAATTTTCAAGCCGTGCTTCGCGAGGTGCTTCGCAAATTCATCCAGGCTGTCCACTGCGAACGCGAGGTGCGTGAGGTCGGGCTGGACTTTGACCGGTTTGCTGCCGGGCAAAAAACAGATTTCGATCTCCTCCTCGCTGTTGGGCGTTTTCAAAAAAACCAGTTCCGAGCCGCGCGGCGATTTATGCCGTCGCGATTCTTCTAGGCCGAGGATATCGCGGTAAAATTTCACCGTGCGTTCTAGGTCGTTCACGCGGTAGCGCGTGTGCAGGAGTTTTGTGACTATGCTCATCTTAAGTCCAATGTCCAAAGTCCAGTGTCCAAAGTCGAGCGCATTGTGATATTGGACTTTAGGCTTTGGGCTCATTTAAGACTTTAGACTTTGGACTCTGGACACTAGACTTAAATCATGGGCAAACGACGCGAAGCGCGCGAACGCGCAGTGCAATTTCTGTTTCAGCACGACTTGAACCCGCCGGAAAATCTTGAACTCGAACTGGCGCAGTTCTGGAATTCGCAGCGTGCCGCCGCGATCGAGGACGAAAAGGGCGCGTCGCATTGGGGCGAAAAATTTGAATTGCCGCCGCCGACTACCGAAGAAGCCGAAACGCGTCTCTTCGCCGAGCCGCTGATTCGCGGCGTGCTGGAACATCGCGACGCGATTGACGAAAAGATCAAGAGCCACGCGAAGAATTGGGACTTTCACCGCATCGCCGTCGTGGATCGCAACATCATGCGGCTGGCGATCTACGAGATGCTGCATCGCGAAGACATTCCGCCCGTCGTCAGCATCAACGAGGCGGTGGACATCGCCAAAAAATTTTCTACGCAGGACAGTGGCAAATTTGTGAACGGAATTCTCGATAAAATTCGCGGTGAAATCCTTCGCCCGGCGCGCGAGGTAAAATGAAGTTCGCTGATTTACATCTGCACACGTTTTTTTCCGACGGAACTTTTTCGCCGGAAGAACTCGCCGGTCACGGCGCGCGGCTCGGTTTCGCGGCGATGGCATTGACAGATCACGATTCCGTCGAAGGCTGCGCGCGCATGACCGTGGCGTGCGACGCGGCGGGGATTGAATTCGTTCCCGGCACGGAACTCACCGCCGAGATTGACGACACCGAACTGCACCTGCTCGGTTATTTTCTCGACACGCACAATGAAAAATTGCTGACGGAAATTTCCAAGTTCCAAATCGTCCGGCAAAACCGCATTCACGAAATGGTCGCAGCCATCAACAAACTCGGCGTGCCGCTCACGGCGGAAACGGTTTTTGCGCTGGCGAATTGCAAATCTCCCGGACGCCCGCACGTTGCGCGCGCGCTCGTGAAAGCCGGACTCGTCGCGAACCTCGACGAAGCGTTCGAGCGGTTTCTGAAAAAAGGCCGGCCCGCGTGGGTGCCGAAAGCAAAAATGTCCGCGCTCGAAGGCATGGAACTGATTCATCAGGCTGGCGGCCTTGCGGTCATGGCTCATCCTGGCTTGAACCGAACGGACGAAATCATTCCCGCGCTCGTGGACGCCGGGATGGACGGCATCGAATGTTTTCACACGAAACATTCGACCGCGACTTCGGAGCGCTATCTGCAAATCGCGGAAAAATATAATCTGCTCGTGACCGGCGGCAGCGATTGCCACGGCTTCAGCAAAAACAAACCGCTCATCGGCACGGTGAAACTGCCTTACGAATACGTTGAGAAAATGAAGGCGAAAATTAGCCACAGATGGGCACAGATGAAACACAGATTTCAAAAATGACTTTGAATCAAAAACTGGATTGGTTAATTGACCAATGGTGCGAGCGTCGGGCAATTCGACCGCTGAAATTTCTTCTGCGCACATATCCGGGCGTTCTAGTTCACTCAGGCCAAATTCACGATTTGCTGGAAGCTTTACGCGATGTAAAAGGTTTATCGCGAAATGAATTAACACAAAAAGAACTCGAGTGCGTGATTTCAGCCATAAATGAATTGGAAGATTCTTTGAAACGATGAATTGTTTAAGTATTTGTGTTTCATCTGTGAAAATCTGTGCTAAATAAAATGGGACTTTTTGACAAATTCAAAGCCGGTCTTGCCAAGACGCACGCAAAGCTCACGCACGAAATCAAACGCGTCGTCACGCGCTCGCCGAAATTGACGGCGGATTCGATTGAAGAACTCGAAGCCGCGCTCATCGCCGCCGATCTGGGAATGGCGATGACGGAACAAATCATTTCCGTCGTCAAAAAAAGTTACGAATCGCAGGGCGGCGCGGGCCTGGATTTTCTGGCGATCGCGCGCGGCGAGATTGAAAAAAGTTTGTCGTCGAACAAAAACGCGTTGGTGAAAGTGCCGAGCGGCCCGACGATTGTTTCCATCGTCGGCGTGAACGGCACGGGCAAGACGACGACGAGCGCGAAGCTCGCGCATTTCATCCAGTCGCAGAAAAAAACCGCGCTGCTCGCCGCGTGCGACACGTTTCGCGCGGCGGCGATTGAGCAGTTGAAACTGTGGGGTGCGCGCCTGAAGATCGAAGTCATCGCCAGCGCTTACGGCGCGGACGCGGCGTCCGTCGCGCACGATGCCGTGACCGCCGCGCAGGCGCGCTCGGCGGATTACCTGTTCATTGACACGGCGGGACGATTGCACACGAAGCATAACTTGATGCAGGAGTTGCAAAAATTGCATCGCGTCATCGGCAGGCAACTGCCCGGCGCGCCGCACGAAGTGTTGCTCGTGCTCGACGCGACGACCGGCATGAACGCACTGAACCAGGCGCGCGAGTTCCACAAGATCGTGCCGCTGACCGGCCTCGTCGTGACCAAGCTCGACGGCACGAGCAAAGGCGGGATGGTCGTGGCGATCCAAAAAGAACTCGGTCTGCCCATCAAATTCATCGGCCTCGGCGAGCAGCCGGACGACTTGCAGCCCTTCGACGCGAAGCAGTTTGCGCAGGCGTTGTTTGAGGAATAAAGCTTCTCCTCCCCGCCTGAACAAGGAGAAAGTTGTTACATCAATTGTTCGGAACCGTCTTTTTGTAGTGAAAATCTCGCTCAACGCTGCCGTCGCAGTGAAGCACAATACCATTGATAGGATCAACGGCGAGAATCTCCGTAGGATTGTTTTCGTTGACGTTCGTTCCTGTCCGCAATTGGTAGCTAATGTTATTCGCCGTGAGGCTTGCAAAGTCAGCCGCTGCCTGCTTTGTCGTGTCATTTGGGCAAACCAAAATTTTGGTAGTTGCCAATTCGTTGGACATGACCATGAAAACGGCTGCAGGATTTTTCTCAATTCCATTGCTATCTGTCTCACACAGTTCTTTAACTCCACCTTGCGCTTGGCTAACATTAAATGGCCATTGGTCATTGTGATCGCCTTCCCAAATACGAAAAGCCAAGCCAATCTGCCTTAGATTGTTTTCAGAATTAATTATTTGAGCTTTGCTGTGGCTTTCATCCATTTCCATTTTTTGTATAAACATGAAGGCAGCCATAACCAGACTTAACGGGATGCTAATGTAACCCAAAATGAATCCGGCGATTGCCATGCCGCCTCCCGCATATTGGTCAGGCAATTTCCGCGCACGACCATGCGCTTTATGTCCCAAAATTATAGCGAAGATTCCGGGCAAGACTGCGACTGCAAAAATAAAAAAACAATTCAACCCAAGAATAAACCCGAAAAAACAAGTATTAGTCCAATTAAACCGGGCACAATTACAATCCACGGCAAAGACAAAATACCCAAAACCAAACTTAAAACGGCTGTGCCGCGCTTTCTTGTGTCGGGAGTTGCTGGCATGGGAGAATATGCCACGCGAGCAACGGCGGGAATAATGAAAGAGGTTGAACAAGTGGGGCAACTGGTCTGTTGACCTATTGCGGCTGAATCAACCACCAGATGTTGCCCGCAGCTTGGGCAGGTTACTTTCATGTCCATTGTTTTATGCGATGAGTTGACTGCCTTTTACGCCGTCGCCAGATTATCTTCAAGCACATTCGAGCGCGTGGAATTTTCATTCGCATTGCCAACAGCCTGGTGGCCATCCGCAAGGACTTTAATCGGCTTGTAAAAAGTATTTCTCTGAACCGGAGTTCTTCCGGCTTCGCGGATGGCTTTGATCATTTCCGCCTCGGTCTGCAATTGCGGCGAGGTCGCGCCGGCCATGTGGAAGATGTGTTCCTCGATGATCGTGCCGTGGAGGTCGTCCGCGCCGTAGCTCAACGCGACTTGCGCGAGTTTCAGGCCGAGGCCGACCCAATACGCGGTGAGGTGCGGAAAGTTGTCGAGATAGATGCGGCTGACGGCGATGGTGCGCAGCGAATCGAACCCGGTCGGCGGATGCGCGACGGGAATGTCGTTGTCCTCCGGCTGATATGGGAGCGGGATCAGCGCGGTGAAGCCGTGCGTCTCGTCCTGCAACGCGCGCAGTTGCCGCAGATGATCCACGCGGTCGGCGAGGCTCTCGACATGGCCGTAAAGCATCGTGCAGGTGCTGCGCTGGCCGAGCTTGTGCCAGGTGCGATGCACGTCCAGATATTCCTCGGCGGATTCCTTGCCCTGGGCGATCTGCGAACGGACTTCTTTGCGGAAAATTTCCGCGCCGCCACCGGTGAGCGAGGCGAGACCGGCGTCCTTCAATTCAATCAGCGTCTGCTCGACGGATTTTTTGCCGAGCCACGCGAGGTGCAAAATTTCAATCGCGGTGAAACATTTCAATTGCAGCCGCGAATCTAAATTTTTCAGCGCGCGTAGCATGTCCGTGTAATAACTGAACGGCAGCGACGGGTGCAGTCCGCCGACGATGTGCAATTCCGTGATGCCGATTTTCAACGCCTCGCGCGCTTTCGCGACAATTTCCTCGATGGAAAGTTGAAAGCCGTCCGCGTCGCGTTTCTTGCGCGCAAAAGAACAGAACTGGCACGAGAGAATGCAGTAGTTCGAGTAGTTGATGTAGCGGTTAATGATGAAACTGGCGCGGTTGCCGACCTTTTTTTGCCGGACAAAATCTGCAATCGCGCCGAGCGCGTTCAAATCCTTCGATTCAAAGAGCCGCAACGCATCGGCCTCGGAAATGCGTTCACCCGCGACGACTTTGTCGTAAATGTCGCGGAGTTCGCTGCGTTGAATGAAAAAATTCACGAGGACAAAATAGCAGCGCGCGCGAGTTTGGAAAAGGAAGTTTAACCGCAGATTTCTCCGACTCTATTTCGATTGGTTCTGCTTTTGAAGCAAATCAATCATTGCGCCAACAGCTTTATCGGTCGCTTGGAATGCCGTGTCACCGCTTTGATTGACGCAGACGAGAATGGCAAAATCCTTGTTCGGCGCGACCCAGACGTTCGCAAAATTCATCGTGTTGTCGCCGCCGTGATTGAGCGCTTTGCCGCCAGCCCAACCGCGTTGAACCACGATCCAGCCGAGCGCGTAGTCGCCGCCGAAGGGTGGCGTTTGCAATTTTTGATACGATTCCGGTTTGAGCAGCGTTCCGGATTCGCCACGCGCGCCGCGCAATTGGTCTTGGATAAATTTCGCCCAGTCCTGAATCGAACAATGAATGCGGCCAGCCGGTCCCATGACCGGTGGATTGTCCATTTCGGGACCGTTCTCGGCAGTCGGCTGGCCATCGTCAGTGTGAGGCCAGGGTTGATCAAGCTGTCCCGGCGTTCCCGTGCCGCCGAAGCCGGCGGATTTCATTTGCAACGGATTAAAAACCTCGTTTGAAATCGCGTTTTCCCACAACTGCCCGGTGATTTTTTCGACGACCGCACCGGCGATGATGTAGCCAAGATTGGAGTATAAATATTTGCCACCGGGCGCACTTTGCGGCTGCTTCGCAAGCTCCTCGCGCACTGCGCGCAGCCGCAAAGATTGCGCGTCGTTTCCAAGATAGTCGGCGAGATTCAGATTTGCCGGCAGACCGGCGCGATGCGAGAGCAACTGGAGCAGCGTCACTTTCTGAAATTCTGGATTCATTTGCGGCGCGAGGTCGGGGAAAATTTCAGCGAGCGTCGAATCCCATTTCAATTGCCCATGTTCCACCAGCAGCGCAATCAAAGTGCTGGTCATCGCCTTTCCGTCCGAACCGAGATGCCAGAAATCATCTAGCGTGACGGGGATTTTCGCGCCGCGTTTGCGAACGCCAACCGCGCCGACGAATTTGATTCCGTCGCTTGTCACCACCGCGACGGCCATAGCCGGCACGTTGAATTTTTGCCGGATGGGTTTGAGCGCCTGCGTCACAGCTTCATCGCCAACCGCAGGGCAGAAGGCGGGTGCCACGCCGATTTTGGCGGCATTTTCTCGATTGTTCATGATCCACGCCACCACAAACAATAACACGACGCAAGAGACGAACATCACCGCCGCGCCCGCGACGACTCCAATTCCAAAGGATTTAAGATGAAGGCTGATTTGATTTTGAGTTTAAGAAACTGTTTCTGGGTGGAAAAGTTTAATTTGCAAATGTCAGCGCAACATTGAACCCGCCTTGAAAAATCACTGCGGCAGCGATGATGAAAAGGCGCGTTTGGCCAATTTGAGCTTCTTACTCGCCAAACGCCCCGAACAGCGCGCGCATTTCCTCGTCCACGTCCGCCGCATCGGCCAGCGTCTGCGAAATTTCCTCGCGCAGCAAAATGCGATAACGCTTGCGCAGCCGATGCACGGCCACGCGCACGGCGGTTTCGTCCATGCCGAGATTGCTCGCGGCGTCCGCGTGCGACAACGCGCCTTTGCCTGCCGTCAGAAAAATTTTCAACTGCTCGAATAATTTTGTTTTGCCATCCGCTTCGCATTCCGTTTGCAAGCGTTCGATGACTTTGGCGAGCAGCGCCAAGGCCCATTCGCGGTCGAACGCCTTGTCGGGACTCGGCTCGTTTGTGGCGGCGACTTGAAATTTCGTGTCCGCCGTCTGCCAGTCGAGCGAGAGAATTTTTTCGCCGCCGCCGCGTTTGAGACGCTGCGATTTTTTCCATTCGTTGATGAGAAAATGTTTCAGCGCCGCCAGCAGAAATGCGCGGAAACGCCCGCGTTCCGCGCTCAAGCCGGCGAGATAATTTTTCGCCATAAACCGCGCGAAAAATTCCTGCACCGAATCCTCCGCGTCCTCTTTGTTGTGACCGCGTCGGCGGACGTAGGCGTAAAGCGGGAACCAGTAAGTGCGGCAAAGCTCCTCCAGCGCGCGGTCGGCTTGCGGCGTATGACGTTTGCCCGCCGCGAGCACGACCGTCCAATGCGTCGTGGCGAAAATGTCGCCGGGCGCGGACGAAGCGGACGTGGAATGTTTGGAAGTCAATTATTGGTTTCGAACAAGGGGATGGTAATTGATCCAGCGTTTGTATTCGATATTTTAAGGCCTTCTTCCATCAACTTTTTACGAACTTTTTCTTCCGCATCGCCGACCGCTGATTTCAATCGTGCATCATCCAAAACCTCGATCGCTTCATCTTGAATTTTTTCCGCGTCGGTTTTGTGATCCGTGGCCACGAGGATTTCGATCAATTGCCGCACCTGGCCGACGAATCGGTCTTCGGCGAATTTTTTCATCATCGCAGAAGTGTCCGGCGGCGCGAAGACAGGCAGGTTCGTGATGCCGCGCTTCTGGTTTTGCGCCGCCATTTGTTGCGCGATTCTTTGGCTGATTGCCACCATACGCTGCTGGTTCGCGCGTTCCATGTCGAAGGACCGCCGAGCCATGTCAAATCTGGATTGCGCGTCGCCCATGTGATCGAAGCACCATTGATACTCGCCCTTGGACACCAGCAGGCTCTCGACCCAGAAATAGCATTGGCCGGCCAGTTGCGGATCCTTTTCGCGGATGGTTTTGAACAGCGCGTAAGTCGCGTCCTCGTCCTGCAATTCGCGATTGATGGCCTGCACGTCGGTGAACAAATTGGCGTAGCCCTGGCCGGTGGCGAGTTTATGCGTGTCGCGGTCGCGGATTTCCAACAACGCCTGCTTTGCCTTGGGATAGCGACGGCCAAGTTCCACCCATTGCGACAACGCGAACGACAGGCGCACGCCCGTCTGGCCTTGGTCGTATTCCAGCGCGTGATTGAAATACCAGATATGCCGTTGCAAAGCGGCCTCGTAATCGCCTTTGTCCATCAGGTCTTTCGCGTCGTTGAGAATCTTTTGCAAATCCGGCTTCTCGTCCGGCGCGAACGTGGGCGACCAGGTTTCGGCGGAAGCGGCCGGCGCAAGATCAAGTTTGCTTTCGGCGGCGGCTTCGGCTTCGTTGCCAAAATAAATGTCGGCGAAGGAATGATGATTGTCATACATCGAAACGTGCGGCAGTCCGGACATCGGAGGGAAATGGGACAATTCAAAATCACCCCGGCCTTTGGAAATGTGCATGCTCTGCGGCGGCTCGGCTTGGTTGGGAACTTCGTCATTATTGGTCGCCGTGATGTTCAGCCACAAGGAGGCTTCGTCGGCGCTGACCAGGTTGTAATGGCCCTTGACCGTCATGTGGTTTTCATTCCGCTCGACGGAAGTGATTTCAATGTCATCGCCCTTCGGAAAATTTGTCTGGCCGATATAAAAATTACTGGCGGAATTGGATGAAAAAATTTTCGCGGCCAATCGTGCATTTTCCTGCGCGCGCGCGCGAGCTTTGACAAAATTTGGGATGGCGATTGCCGCCAGCAAACCGACGATTGAAATTAAAATGGGAATTGAAATCAGGGCCAGCACCACCACGGCAAACCAGCGCCAGAAATGATCGGGTTTCTGATTTGGTGGAGGAGCGGGATTCCCCAACGATTTTTTTACAGCGCGCCAGACAATGTAGATAATAATTCCGGGAATGAGCAATATGCCTGAGCCAATGCCCACAAAAAATAAAAGCTGGTAGCCGATGGATAATGGCAACGAATTCGGTGAGCTAAGTTTAATCTTCGGCGACATCAGCAGATCGTTCTTCATTTTTTCCGTCAACAGCCCGTTCGGCATTTCAAACGGCACTTCCACCGGTTTGCCGTTCGATTGCTTGACGATGACGCCGTCTTTGTCGGCCTGATAATATGTGCCTTGAATTTGCATCAGCGTTGCCAATTGCGGATTCAAGCTGATCGTTGCGTGTGCGATCTGATTCGACGCAAACTTCTGGAGAAACTCCGACTCATTTAATGTTACTACACGTGTTTTGACCTTGCTGTTGAGGAACAACGCAATCGGGCTTCCAATAATGGCAATCAACAATGCTACAACGAGGGTAGTGTGTAAGAAGCTCGGTTGGGTTTCGGATTTCGGATTTCGGATTTTATATTTTTCAGTTTGAGCTTCCTCGCGTCGGCTGCTACCGGGCGGCGTTGCCGCAATCGTCTCCACGCGCGTCTTCACTTCGCTAACCTGCTGGTAGCGGAGCGCCGGATTTTTTTCCAGCGCGCGCAAAACAATTTCATCCAGCCGCACGTCAATCTGGACCTTCGTGGACGGCGGCGCGATTTTTTTGCCGGGCAGTTCGCCGGTGAGCATCTGGTAAAACACCACGCCGAGCGCGTAAATGTCCGCGCGGTTGTCCACCTCGCCGGGATTTTCTTTCTGCTCCGGCGACATGTAGTTCGGCGTGCCCATGATTTTGCCGGCGTCGGTGAGAGTTGCGGAAGCGGCAATTTTTTCACCGCCCGTAATTTCATTTTCGACGCCGATAATTTTCGCCAGCCCGAAATCCGCGACCTTCACGCGGCCGCGCCGGTCGAGCAAAATGTTTTCCGGCTTGATGTCGCGGTGGACGATGCCCTGGTCGTGCGCGAATTGCAGCGCATCGCAAATCTGCGGCACGATGGCCAGCGCCTCGCGCGGCGAAATCCTTCCGGCGTGAAGCAACTGGCGCAAATTCACGCCGTCCACAAATTCCATGAGGAAGTAAAATAGTTGAGAGTTAAGGGTTGATGGTTGATAGCCGGAGGCCGAACCAAACTCATACAGCGTCACGATGCCGGGATGATTCAGTTTCGCAAGCGCCTTGGCCTCGCGCGTGAAACGCTCCGCGAACGCCGCGTCGTGGCCGATGCCGGGCGGCAAAATTTTCAGCGCGACGATGCGGTCCAGTTGTTTCTGCCGCGCCTTGTAGACCGCACCCATGCCGCCCTTGCCGATGAGTTCGAGAATTTCCAGTTGCGGAAACAGCGGCGCAAGTTCCGCGACGCTCGGCGGATTGAACGGCGGCGATTTCGCGTCCGTGACGGTGTCTGCCGCCGCGCCCATTTTGAGCAGGCACGCCGGGCAAAGTCCGGCCAGCGCGCCGGATGGGAGCGACGTGCCGCATTGCGGGCATTGGTTGGCATCGGGCATTGACGGATTCATTTTTACCGTGTCCATGACGACTTCAGAAGCAAAACCGGAAGGATGTTACAAATTGTTTTTAAAGAAATTCAAATGAGGAAAACATGAAAGCAGGAAATTCGATTCATGATTTCATGCGTTCCTTATTCATTTCAGTTCACCGCAATTTAAATCCGCCTTGAAAAATAATTTCCGCCGCGACGACGATGAGAAAAACCGCACCTACGAGTGCGTTCAACCGGAAGAACGCCACATTGATCCAGTTCAAACTGCGGCGGCGCGCGATCCAATGTTCCAGCACGAGGCAGCCGACGATGATCAGCCAGCCGATGAGATACGCGATGCGAAAATGGCAGAGCAATCCGAACGCGAACAGCAATCCGCACATGACCATATGCGCCAGAAACGCGGCGGCGAGCGCGTTTTGCGGGCCCCACGCGACGACGAGCGAGCGCAGGCCGTGCGATTTGTCGAACTCGTAATCCTGCAGCGCGTAAATAATGTCGAAGCCGACGAGCCATAAAATCACGGCGAACGCCAGTGTGGTCATCTGCAGGATTTCCGAAGTTGAAACGTCCGCGCCTTTGACCGCCAGCCACGCGCCGATGGGCGCGAGCGCGAGCGCGACGCCGAGAAAAACGTGCGTGTAATCCGTGAACCGTTTTGTCAGCGAATAAAAACAAACCATCGCCAGCGCGACGGGCGAAAGGTAAAAGCAGAGCGGATTCAGAAAATAGCTGGCCGCAATTAAACCTGCCGCCGATAAAACGCAAAGTGAAGTTGCGCTCGACAGCGAAATTGTTCCCGCCGGCAAATGGCGATTGGCGGTGCGCGGATTAAGCGCGTCAAATTTTCGGTCAACGATGCGGTTGAACGCCATCGCGCAGGTTCGCGCGCAGACCATCGCGGCAAGAATCAGCCCGAAAGTTTTCCAGCCCGGCCAGCCGCGATGGTCGCGCGCGGCCACGAGCATCGCCGCCAGCGCGAACGGCAGCGCAAAAACCGTGTGTGAAAAACGCACGAAGCCACCCCATTTTTGAATTATGGAAAACATTTTAAACCACAGTTGGACACAGATGAAACACTGATAATTTTTGAACAAGATTTTGCAAGCCACAATACTTCCAAATGAAAAACCCGTTTCCAATCTGTGTTTCATCTGTGCCCATCTGTGGCTAGACTATTCCTTTTCCTCCGTCCAGCGCGGCGCGAGTTGGTTCGGCACGCCGATATGGTCGAGCACGCGCGCGACGACGGTGTCCACGATCTGCACGACGGAACTGGCGCCGGAATAAAAACTCGGATTCGCCGGCAAAATAATTGCGCCCGCGAGCAGCAGCAGTTCCATGTTTTTCACGTGGATCAAGCTGAACGGCGTTTCGCGCGGCACCAAAATCAGTTTTCTCTTTTCCTTCAACGTCACGTCCGCCGCGCGCAGCAAAACATCCTCGCTGAAGCCGTGTGCGATGCGGCCCATCGTGCCCATCGTGCAGGGGATGACGACCATCGCGTCGGGCGGATTCGAGCCGCTGGCGAACGGTGCGTTCATGCTTTTAAGGTTGTGCGTCTGCACGCCCGCTGGCAGTTTCAGGCCGCCAGGCAATTCGACGGCGATGACCTGCTGTGCGTAGTTGCTCAACACGACATGGACTTCGTGTTCGCGCGGATTCAAATTGTCGAGCAGCCGCTGCGCGTAAAGCGCGCCGGTGGCACCGGTGATGGCAACGAGAATTTTCACTGCGCACATAATGCCGCAAGTTCCGGCCGCAAACAAGTCGCGCCCGAAAAGTCCCGGTCATGCTCGTCGTCATCCTGGTCCTCGTTTCAGAAAAAATTGAGGATGAGGATGACGACGAGGACGATTCCCTTTTGCCCGAAACAACTTGAGTCTGCATTTGCGTTCCGCAAAATAGGCGCGTGTTCAAACCGGCTGGAATTTTTTTTTGCGGCGCGCTGATGCTTTTGGCGGGCTGCGCGACGACACCCGACACTGCGGCGCCGTCCGACTGGTCGGCCACCGCCGCGACGCCCAAGCCGGGTTTGCCGCCGCCGCGCGCGACCGCCGCGCCCGCCGTCAAAACAAATTCGCCCGCCGGCCAGCCGGTTGCGCCAGCCATGACGACACCCATCACGACCTGGACTTCGCTCGACCGCTGGATGGCCGGGCGCAGCCTCGGCGTTCCGCATCGCGTGGCCGAAGGGCCGCTGGCCACTTACGCGGTCAGTTCGACGAACGGCGTGCTGGTCCTGGCCATCGGCACCCAGACCGCGATCTGGCGCGGCGTAGAAATTAACCTCGGCTTCGAGCCGCAGTTGATTGACGGCCAGCTTTTCGTCCACGGCCTCGACCTGCAAAAAAATCTGGAGCCGCTGCTGTGCGGCACGCCGCTGGCCTACGGTCGAAGCCGCGTCATCGTGATTGACCCCGGCCACGGCGGCGTCAACGTCGGAACCAAGAGCGTTCTTGATGGACGCTTTGAAAAAGAATTCACGCTCGACTGGGCGCGGCGGCTCAAGCCGTTGCTGGCAGCAGACGGCTGGACGGTTTTTCTCACGCGCACCAATGACACGGATTTTTCGCTCGCCGACCGCGCCGCGTTCGCCGACGCGCATCATGCGGACTTGTTCATCAGCCTGCATTTCAATTCCGCCGCGCCCGACACCCGGCAGGCCGGCCTCGAAACCTATTGCCTCACGCCAACGGGCATGCCCTCGACGCTCACGCGCGGCTACACCGATTTCTGGTCGGAAACTTTTCCCAACAACGCCTACGACGCGGAAAACCTCCGGCTCGCCGTCCGGCTGCACGCCGCGCTGCTGGACGCCAGCGGCGAGGATGATCGCGGCGTGCGCCACGCGCGGTTCATCGGCGTGCTGCACGGCCAGCATCGGCCCGCCGTGCTCATTGAAGGCGGCTATCTGTCCAATCCACACGAGGCAAGACTGATCGAAGACCCGGAGTTTCGCCAAAACCTTGCCGAAGCCGTCGCCCGGGCGCTCAAATGAAACCAAACCGTTGCATCGTTGAATCGTTAAATGGTTGCAGCGGGCGGACGCTCGCGATTCAACAATTTAACGATTCACAATTTAACGAATGAAACATACGCTTGTCACCGGCGGCGCGGGCTTTATCGGCTCGCATCTGGTTGAACGGTTGTTGCGTGACGGCAAAACGGTTGTCGTCCTCGACGATTTTTCGACCGGCCGGCTGGAAAATTTGCGCGCGTTTAAAAAAAATCCACGGCTGAAAATCGTTCGCGCAAAAATTTCCGGGTGCAAAGAATTGCCGCAACTCGCGGCGACCGCGGAATTTATTTTTCACCTGGCCGCGACGGTTGGCGTTGACCTCGTTGTCAAATCCGCGCTGCACGTTCTCGAAGCCAGCTTCAACGAGACGCAGATGTTGCTCCGCGCCGCCGCGAAAAATTCCACGCCGCTGCTGCTGACCTCCACTTCCGAAGTTTATGGCAAGAGCGCGAAGCCGGAGTTCGGCGAGGACGACGACCTGCTCATCGGGCCGCCCGGACAATCGCGCTGGAGCTACGCCTGCTCGAAGCTCACCGACGAATTCCTCGCGCTCGCCTACGCGCGCGAAAAAAAACTGCCCGTCACCATCGCGCGGCTGTTCAACACCGTCGGGCCAAAACAGACCGGACGTTACGGCATGGTTTTGCCGCGCTTCATCGCGGCGGCGAAAAAAAACGAGCCGCTGAAAGTTTTCGGCGACGGCCGGCAGACGCGCTGCTTTTGCCTCGTGAACGACGTGGTGGAAGCGCTCGTGCGCTTGCAGGATTGCCGGAAGGCGCGCGGGGAGATTTTCAACATCGGCGGCACGGAGGAAGTTTCCATGCTCGAACTCGCGCGGCTCGTGGTGAAAACGCTCGGCTCGAAATCCCGGATTGGACTGATTCCCTACGACCGGGCGTATGCACCGGGCTTTGACGACATGCGCCGCCGCAAACCGCTCGTGGCAAAACTGGAACGCTTCGTGAACTTCAAACCGCAGACGCCGCTGCGCGAAATCATCCGGCTGACGAATCAGATTTAACAGGCGGCTGCACCACAATATAATTTGGGAAACCGCGTGTCACAATCAAAGCAAGGAATGGCGCAGCCACCAATTCAATAAAAATAGGCGGAATAAATGAATCCCTCGTTAAAAACAAAAGAATCAGAGCAAAAATTATTGCCAGAGGTAATCCGATAATCCATTTACGGCGATTGTGTCGAAAAATACAGCCACACGCCGGACAAGAAAATGTTCCAGATGACGAATTAACAAGTTGAATCGGCGTTTTGCAACACGGACACAAATCAAAACTTTTCACAAGTTTCATAATCAAACGTCGTATTTGATTCCTTCGCGCTCGAGCAAACTGCGTTTCCAATCCAATCCGCCGGAGAAGCCGCCGAGTTTTTTGTTCGCGGCCAGCACGCGATGGCACGGAACCAAAACCGGAACCGGATTCGCCCCGCACGCGCCGCCCACCGCGCGGACGGCCTTGGGATTGCCGATCGCCGACGCGATCTCGCCGTAGCTTTTCGTCTTGCCGGCGGAAATTTTCAACATCTGCCGCCACACGGATTTTTGAAAATCCGTTTTGCCCGTCCAGTCGAGCGGTGGCAGCTTTGATTTTTTCCCGGCAAGAATTTTCTTCAGCGCGGATTCGGTTGCGCGGTGCCAGGCGCGGATTTTGGCGGGAACAATTTCCTTTTTCGCGGCTCGCGGGGACGCTCGCCCCACCGACGGAAAATTTAATTCGGCCAGGCCTTTTTCGGAATAGTGCGCGATGAATTTTCCATCGCTCGTCGGGACCGGCAATGCGACAAAATTATTTTTCATGCGGTTCAACGGTTTCAATGGCCGTGGAGCCAGACCAAAAGCGCGCCGAGCAAAAGCAGAAACAACGCGCCGGCGAGCGCGATGAAGCGGTTGCGCGCGACGCGCTTCTCGTAGCGCATCGGGCGCAATCCCTGCACGCCGCCGGCGGCGAGATAGTTGATGAGGCGCGGATTGGTCGTGGTCGGGCCGCGAAAATGATTGCGCAGGCGCGTCCACAGCGCGGGCAGGTCGTATTTGCGCACGCCTTGTTCGTTGTAGCGTTCGCGCGCCTCGGCCTCGGTCGGGATGGATTTTGGACTGACCTCCTCGAAGACCGGCTCGTGGGTCGCGGGCTTGGGCGGCGGTTCGGGTTTTCGCGGAATGGCGGTGCCGTGCGGCAGCGTGGTGGAACGGTAGCGCGGGCCGGCGCTGCTGCGCTGGAGCTGCGAATCAAGTTTTTTGATTTCGCCCTCAAGCGCGGAAATCTGCTCGGTCAAAGCGCGGGCGCGGGCGGAAATCGGGTCAGCGGGCTTGCCTTTTTTTTTCTTCGCGTCGGCCATACGAATCAAAGCTCAATGGCGCAGCGCCAGCACGGCCACGAGCACGCCCAGCGCGATCAGGGCGACGAGCGCGAGCGGCCACGTCATCGCAAAGCCGATCTTGCAAAGTTCGCCGAGGCCCAGGCCGGCGAACGGCGACACGGCGGGCGCGGGAACATTTTCCGTTTTTGCGGTGTCCTTCATTTCGCCGGCGAGCACGGGCAGCTTGAGCCGCGCGGTGTTCCATTCCATGCGCGCGTTTTCGATGATGGTCAGCGCGCGGGTGAGTTCGATGCTGAAATTTTCCTTCGTCCAGCTTTCGTCGTGGACGGACTGGACTTTTTCGAGCGCGTCGCGGAAATCGGCGAGGGTCTTGTGCATCTGCTCGGCGTCGCGGCGGGTGTTGAACTCGGCTTCTTCCAGCAAACCAAGGCCGCGCGTGAGGTTGTGGACAATTTCCTGGCGGCCCGTCTGGAATTCATTCTGGCGGCGGCGCAATTCCTCCAGCGCGGAGCGTTCGCGCTCCAGGTCGTCCTGCGCGCGCTTCAGCTCGGCAAGCTTCTGCTGCGCCTCGACGACCTTGCGATCCACGTCCTCGCGCGTGGGCGCGCGAAGCGGGTCGGAGGCCGCCGCCGGTGCCGCGAACGGCGACTTGTGGGCCTGAAAATCGGTGTCAATAAATTCGGTTGCGTCGTATTCGCCAGCCATGCGCCGACTTTAGACCTGTTGCGCCGGAGTGTAAAGTGGGTTTCCACGGTTGTTTTTCACAGTCCGGATTCCGGCTGGAAAATCATTTTGGCGCAACCGGCGGCAGCAGCTACGATGCGCGCGATGACCGACATTCAATTCATGCGCCTCGCCCGCCGGCTCGCCCGGCGCGGCGCGACTTCGCCCAATCCGATGGTCGGCGCGGTGCTGGTCAAAGGCGGAAAAATCATCGGGCGCGGCTGGCATCGGCGCGCGGGCGAACCGCACGCGGAAATCGAGGCGCTCCGCGACGCACAGAAACGCGGACACTCTGCGAAAGGCGCGACGCTTTACGTCACGCTCGAACCGTGCAGCACGCACGGGCGCACGCCGCCCTGCACGGACGCCCTCACCGCCGCCGGAATAAAACGCGTTGTCGTCGGCGCGATTGATCCCAATCCGAAACATTCCGGCAAGGCCTTCAAAATTTTGCGGCGCGCGGGAATTGAAGTGGATTGGTGGGGCGAGCGTCCCCGCGAGCCGTTGTCATCACTGGCAAAGACCGGCTCGCGAGGACGCTCGCCCCACCGGAAAATTGCCGACGAATGCGTGAAACTAAATGAAGTCTTCAACCATTGGATTGTCCGCCGCACGCCGTTCGTCACGGTGAAAGCGGCGATGACGCTGGACGGGAAAATCGCCACGGCCAGCGGCGCATCCAAATGGATCACCGGCGAAAAGGCCCGCGCGCACGGGATGAAATTGCGGCAACGCAGCGACGCGATTCTGGTCGGCATCAACACGATTTTGGCGGACGATCCGAGCCTGACGTTCCGAAAGCGGAAAGCGGAAAGCGGAAAGCGGAAACAAAAACCGCTTCGCCGCATCATTTTGGATACGCTGGCGCGGACGCCGGTGGACGCGAAAGTTGTGAGCGATGAATTTGCGGCGTTGACGGCGGTCGTTGTCGGCAAATCCGCGCCAAAAAAGCGAAGGGCGGCTTTGGCCCAAAAAGTAAAAGTCATTGTCGCGCCGTCCCTTGCAAACTCGTCACTTGATTTGCGCTGGCTGTTGAAAAAACTCGGCGCGGAAAATGTGACGAGCCTTTTGGTTGAAGGCGGCGGCGAGGTGAACGCATCGTTTCTGCTCGGCGGTTTCGCGCAGCGCGTCGCTTTTTTTTACGCGCCGAAAATCCTGGGCGGGCGCAATGCCCGCAAAGGCGTGGCGGGCGACGGCGTAAAAAAATTGCGCGAAGTCATTCAACTGCGCGATGTCGAATGGCGAAATCGGGGCGAAGATTTGTTGCTGACGGCGCGGGTGGATTAGCGGCAAAATCAAACCATGTTCACCGGCATTGTTGAAGAAACGGGCGTCGTAGAAAAAATTACGCCGTCAAAAAATTCCATCGCGCTGACCGTGCGCGCGGTCGTGTGCGGTCGCGGCTTGAAAACCGGCGCGAGCGTCGCGGTGAACGGCTGCTGCCTGACGGCGGTGAAAATTTCCGCGCACGGGAAATCGAAGTTGATCCGGTTTGATCTGCTGCAGGAAAGCTGGCGGCGGACGAATCTCCAGTTTGCCAAGCCGGGTTCGCTGGTAAATCTGGAGCGGCCGCTGCGCGCGGACGGCGAGCTGGGCGGGCATTTTGTCAGCGGTCACGTTGAAGGCCTCGGCAAAATCATCCGCTGGGAGCGCGCGGGCCAGGATCATGTCCTCGACATCGCCGCGCCGGCGGAGGTGATGCGTTATGTGGTTTTCAAGGGTTCGATCACGGTGGACGGCATCAGCCTGACGGTCGCCGCCGTGCGGAAAAAAAATTTCCGCGTCTGGATCATTCCGCACACGTTCGCGCGGACGGCGCTGCGCGAGCGCAAGGTCGGCGACGCGGTGAACCTGGAGGCGGACTTGCTCGGCAAATATGTGGAAAAATTCCTCGCATGACCGGGAAGCTCCGCATCGCGGGAAGAATCTTACGGTTCGCCGCCCAGGTCGCGCTCAACGTCCTTGATTATTTTTTCACCGCCGCGTTCGCGCCGGGAAAATCGCGGCGGCGGGCGCGGGCGGCGTGGTTGCAACGCGCGGCGCGGCGGCACTTGAAAATTTTTGGTTGTTCGGCGGACGTGGCCGGGCCGGTTCCCGCGAGCGGTTTGCTGGTGAGCAATCATTTGAGCTACCTCGACATTCTGGCGCTGGCGGCCATCGCGCCGGCGGTCTTCGTGTCGAAGGCGGAGGTGCGGCGCTGGCCGTTGTTCGGCTGGCTGGCGGCGCTGGCGGGCACGGTTTTTGTCAAACGCGAACGGCGCCTGAGCGTCGGCGCGGTGAACGGGGAAATTCGCGGGGCGCTGGCCGACGGCGCGCTGGTCGTGATTTTTCCCGAAGGCACGAGTTCGCGCGGCAATGGCGAGACGGTTCTGCCGTTCCGAACTTCGCTGCTGGAGCCGGCGGTGCAGAACCAGCCCGCGATCTCCGTCGCCTGGCTGCATTATGAACTCGCGGACGGCGATGCGCGCGACGAAGTTTGCTACTGGGGCGACCACGTTTTTTTTCCGCATGTGATCCGGCTGCTCGGCAGGAAAAGTGTGCGCGCGACCATCCGCTTCGGGCAGTTTCAGGAGCGCATCGGCGACCGCAAGGAGCTGGCGCGGCGGCTGCACGCGGCGGTGATGGAATTGAAAACCGGCGTCCGTTTTTAGCTGCGGCCCGGGCCGACCACGACGGGAAACATGCGCAAACTGCGCGTTGAATTCGCTTAATTTTTCCGCCCCGGCAGTTTAACCTTTCGGGCGGATACAGATTTTGCCATGAAACCAGTTGCCATTCCGTCCGCGTTGTTCACGCTGAACCGCGCTCGCCTCGTCAAAAAACTCCTGCCGCGCTCGCTGGCCCTGCTCAACGCCAACGACGTCATGCCCACGAACGCCGACGGCGCGATGGGCCATCTGCAAAACGCCGATCTGTTTTATCTCACCGGCGTGCATCAGGAGGAAACCATTTTGCTGCTCGCGCCTGACGCGTTCGACCCGAACCACCGCGAAATTCTTTTTGTGCGCGAGCCGAACGAGCATCTCAAAATCTGGGAGGGCCACAAGCTGACGAAAGCGCAGGCGACGGCGGTTTCTGGGATCAAAAATGTGAAATGGCTCGCGGAGTTCCCGGTGATTTTCCGCCAGATCGTCTGCGAGATGGAAAACATTTATCTCAACACCAACGAGCACCAGCGCGCCGACGTGGCGGTCGGGAGCCGCGACGCGCGTTTCATCCGCGACTGCCGGAAAAATTTTCCGTTGCACCGCTACCAGCGCCTCGCGCCGCTCATGCACGAACTGCGCACCGTCAAATCCTCATCCGAGATTGACGCCATCCGGGCCGCGTGCGACCTGACCGGCCGGGGTTTCATCCGCGCCTGCAAATTCGTGAAGCCCGGCGTGAACGAAACCGAAGTCGAGGCCGAGTTCGCGCATGAATTCATCCGACACAAAGGCCAGTTCGCCTATCCGCCCATCATCGCCAGCGGCGCGAACAACAACATTTTGCATTACGGCCAGAACGACCAGGTGTGCAAAAAGGGCGAATTGCTGCTGCTCGACGTCGCGGCAGGTTTGGGCAATTACATGAGCGACATGACGCGCACGATTCCCGTGGGCGGAAAATTTTCGCGGCGGCAGAAACAAGTTTATGACGCAGTGCTGCGGATTTTCCGCGCGCAGGTCGCCGCGCTCGTGCCGGGCAAGACGACCAAGGACTTGCGGATCGAGTGCGAGGAACGCATCGCCAAAGAGTGCGTTGATCTCGGTTTGCTGAAATTGTCGGACATCAAAAATCAGAAACCCGACGAGCCGGTGGTGAAAAAGTTTTTCATGCACGGCGTGTCGCACCCCATCGGCCTCGACGTGCACGACGTGACCTACAATCATTTCAAAATCGCGCCCGGCTGGGTGCTGACCGTGGAGCCGGCGATTTATATTCCCAACGAAGGCTTCGGCGTGCGCCTCGAAAACACCCTGCTTGTCACCGAAAACGGCCAGCTTGATTTGATGGCCAAAATTCCGATTGAGGCGGATGAAATTGAAGCTTTGATGAACCGTTGATTATCAAAACTGAAAAATGAGCAAACCGTTCTGGAGCGGCGTTTTTCCCGCCATCACCACGCAACTGAAAAAAAACCAGTCGCTCGACCTCGATGCGACGGCGGCGCACGCAGAAGTTTTGATCCAGTCCGGCGTGAACGGAATTATTTTCCTCGGCTCGCTCGGCGAAAACCAGCCGTTGCTCGCTGCTGAAAAACGCCTCGTCATCGAAGCGATGGTCAAGGCCGTGAACGGTCGCGTGAAAGTGTTGAGCGGCGTCGCCGAGAGCAGCACCGCCGAGGCGTGCCGCTACGCGCGAGACGTGCAAAAACTCGGCGTGGACGGCATCATGCTCATGCCCGCGATGCTTTACAAAGGCGACCCGCGCGAAACGATGGCGCATTTTCGCACCGTCGCGAAGGCAAGTGATCTGCCGATCATGATTTACAACAACCCGATCAGCTACGGCAACGACATCACGCCCGAAATGTTCGCGCAGCTCGCGGACGAAAAAAAATTTGTCGCGCTCAAGGAAAGTTCCGGCGACGTGCGGCGCATCACCGATCTGCACAACACCGTCGGCGACCGTTACGCGCTGTTCACCGGCGTGGACAACCTCGCGCTTGAGGCGAGCATCCTCGGCATTGACGGCTGGGTGGCTGGCAGCGGCATCGCGTTCCCGGCCGAGAACCAGTATTTCTGGGAACTCACGCGGCGCGGCGAATGGGACAAAGCCCGCGAAATTTACCGCTGGTTCACGCCGCTGCTGTATCTCGATGTCAGCACCAAGTTCGTGCAATACATCAAGCTCGCCTTGCAAGAAACCGGCCTCGGCAAAGAATTTGTTCGCGCGCCGCGCCTGACGCTCGCGGGCGAAGAACGCAAACGCGCTTTGAAAATCATCCACGACGGGATCGCGAAACGTCCGAAAATCCCGAAGCGAAAATGAGCCACAGATGAAACACAGATTGAACACGAATAAATATCCCAATCTGTGTTTCATCTGTGAATATCTGTGGCTAAAAATTGAATGAAAAAAATTTCCGTCATAGATTCGCACACCGGCGGCGAGCCGACGCGCATCGTCATCGCCGGTGGGCCGGAACTCGGCGGCGGAACAGTCGCGGAGCAGTTGAAAATTTTCCGCGAGCAGCACGACAATTTTCGTTCCGCCGTGGTCAACGAGCCGCGCGGCTCGGACGTTTTGGTCGGCGCATTGCTCGTCGAGCCGTCGGACAAATCGTGCACCTGCGGCGTGATTTTTTTCAACAACGTCGGCTGCCTCGCGATGTGTGGCCACGGCACGATTGGCCTCGTCGTCATGCTCGCGCATCTCGGAAAAATCAAGGCGGGCGAGCACAAAATCGAAACGTCCGTCGGCATCGTCACCGCCACGCTGCAAGCGAACGGCCAAGTTTCCGTCGCGAATGTGCCGAGCTATCGGAAGGCAAAATCCGTTTCGATTGACGTTCCGCAAATTGGAAAAATCACCGGCGATGTCGCGTGGGGCGGCAACTGGTTTTTTCTCGTGAGCGAACACGGCCGCGAACTCACGCTGGCGAATGTCGAGTCGCTCACCGAGCTGACCTGGCGCATCCGGCAAGCGGTGAACATGCAGGGTTTTCCCGAAGTGGATCACGTCGAACTTTTTGGGCCGCCGCAAAATGGCGGCGACTCGCGGAATTTTGTTTTGTGTCCCGGCAAGGCTTACGACCGTTCGCCGTGCGGCACCGGCACGAGCGCGAAGCTCGCGTGCCTCGCCGCCGACGGCAAACTGGCCGAAGGCGAAACATGGATTCAGGAAAGCATTCTCGGCAGCACGTTCACGGGAAAATTCCGCTGGCTCGACCGCGCGCGCGGCGAGATCATTCCGATCATCACCGGCACAGCGCACGTCAACGCCGAGGCCACGTTGTTGCTCGACGAGCGCGATCCGTTTTGTTTTGGCATCCGATAGAAAATTTTTGATGAAAAAAGCTTTTTTATTTTTTTCGCTGGCAATTTTTTTTGCCGCACAAACTGTCTTTGGCGGCGGCAGCGCGGAAGACTATGCGCGCGCGCTGTCGCTGGCGAAGCGCACGGACGGAAAAATTTTCCGCGACAACGTCGTGCCGCACTGGCTGCCGGGGGGCGAGAGTTTTTGGTATCGCGTGCAGACGGATTCAAATTCGTGTGAATATGTTTTGGTGGACGCGGCGACCGGCAAAATCACGCGCGCGGCCAGCGCGGAGGCGCTGCATCTGCCGCCGGTCAAACCCGTGGTCAGCTCGGCGCAGGCGCAGGTGGAAATTCATCCGAGCCGCGACACCGGCAAGGCGACGCACATCCGTTTCATAAATCATCTGGCCGAGCCGATGGAACTTTTTTGGATTGATGCGAGCGGCGAGCGGCGCGATTACGGCCGCGTGTCGGCCGGCGAGACGCGCGACCAGAACACCTACGCCGGCCACGTCTGGCTCGTCGCGGACACGGCGGGCAACGCGCTCGGTGTTTTCGAGGCGAGCGAGGAGGGTTCGGAAATTGTCGTGGACGGCCCGGGCAAAAAGAAAATTCCGCTGCGGAAACAAAAATTTTCCGACGACCAGGAATCGCCCGACGGCAAGTGGCGTGTTGAATTCAAAAATAACAATGTCGAGCTGGTCGAAATTGCGTCGGACAACACGACTGAACTCACGCATGACGGCAGCGCGGAAAAACCTTATCGCGGAACTGTCGCGTGGTCGCCCGATTCGCAAAGCTGCGTCGTGCAGCGCGTGACCGAAGTGCCGCGCCACCTCGTCACGCTGGTGGAATCGTCGCCGCACGACCAGTTGCAACCGAAGGTGCTGACGTATGATTATTTCAAGCCCGGCGACGAACTGCCGCGCGTGCAGCCAATTTTGATCCGCGTCGCAGATAAAAAAGTTTTCGCGATCACCAATGAACTGTTTCCAAATAATTTCACGCCCGACGGCGGAATGGATTTCCGCTGGTCGCCGCGCGGCGATGAATTTTATTTCGACTACAACCAGCGCGGGCATCAGCTTTATCGCATTCTCGCCGTCAACGCGACGAACGGCGCGGTGCGAACCGTGGTCGAGGAGCGCAGCAAAACCTTTATTGATTACGAGACGAAAACGTGGCGCGAATGGCTCGATGGTTCCGGCGAACTGATTTGGATGAGCGAACGCGACGGCTGGGCGCAGCTTTATTTGTATGACGTCGCGAGCGGCACGGTGAAAAATCAAATCACGCGCGGCGCCTGGGTCGTGCGCGACGTGCTGAAAGTGGACGCGGCGAAACGGCAGGTGTGGTTTCTCGCGAGCGGCGTGCGCGCGGGCGAAGACCCGTATGACCACCAGCTTTGCCGCGTGAATTTTGACGGCTCCGGTTTCGTGCAGCTCACGCAGGGCGACGGCGACAATGCGGTGGAATTTTCGCCGGACAGAAATTATTTCATCGCCAAATACTCGCGCGCCGATCTGCCGACTGTCACGGAATTGCATCGCAGCGACGACGGAAAATTGATTTGCGAACTCGAACGCGCGGACGATTCGCAATTGCTCAAAGCCGGCTGGACGCTGCCGGAGCGCTTTGTCGCCAAAGGCCGCGACGGCGCGACGGACATTTACGGCGTCATTTACAAGCCGTCGAATTTTGATCCGCAGAAAAAATATCCCGTGGTCGAGGAAGTTTATGCCGGGCCGCAGGATTCGTTCGTGCCAAAAAAATTCAGCCGCGAGCCGCGCCAGCACGCGATCGCGGAACTTGGCTTCATCGTCGTGCAGGCCGACGGCATGGGCACGGACAATCGCGGCAAAAAATTTCACGACGTGTGCTGGAAAAATTTGAAGGACGCCGGTTTTCCTGATCGCATTGCATGGATCAGGGCGGTGGCAAAAACGCGGCCGTGGATGGATTTGTCTCGCGTCGGCATTTACGGCGGTTCCGCCGGCGGCCAGAGCGCGATGCGCGCATTGCTTGATTACAATAATTTTTACAAGGTCGCCGTGGCGGATTGCGGCTGCCACGACAATCGCCTGGACAAAATCTGGTGGAACGAACAGTGGATGGGCTGGCCGGTGGACGATTCCTACGCGCGCAGCTCCAACGTGGATGACGCGCAAAAGCTGCAAGGAAAACTGCTGCTAATGGTCGGCGAGCTGGATCACAATGTGGATCCTGCCTCGACGATGCAGGTCGTGAACGCGCTGGAAAAAGCGGGCAAGGATTTTGACTTCATCGTCGTGACCGGCTCGGATCACGGCGCGGCAGAAACACCTTACGGCAGCAGGCGGCGGATGGATTTTCTGGTCCGAAATTTAATCGGCAACGAAGCGAAGAATTAAATTCCGTGAGCAAAAATGTTCTCATCATCGGCGCGGGCGCGATCGGACTTTCGTGCGCGCTGCATTGCGCGCGCAAAGGCCATCGCGTCACCGTGCTCGAACGCAACGGCGCGGCGCGCGACGGCTGTTCGTTCGGCAACGCGGGCATGATTGTGCCGAGCCATTTTGTGCCGCTCGCCGCGCCGGGCATGGTCGCGCTCGGCTTGAAAATGATGTGGAATCCGGAATCGCCGTTCTACATCAAGCCGCGGCTCGACGGCGAACTTTTTGACTGGGCGATAAAATTTTGGCGTGCGGCCAGCGCGGAGCACGTCCGTCGCAGCGCACCGCTGCTGCGCGATTTGAATTTTGCCAGCCGCGCGCTGTTCGAGGAATTTGCCGCGCTGACGAAAAATGAAATTGAACTCGTGACGCGCGGCCTGCTGATGCTTTGCAAGACGCAGCACGCGCTGGACGACGGGGCGAAGTTCGCCGCGCACGCGAACCAGCTCGGCGTGCCGGCGGAAATTCTCGACGCGAAACAGACGGCCAAAATTGATCCCGGCGTGAGGATGGACGTGGCCGGCGCAATTTATTTCCCGAAGGACGCGCATATGTCGCCGGACAAATACATGGCCGCGTTGCAAAGCAATTGTGAGCAGTCCAACGTAAAATTTAATTGGGACACGGAAGTTGAAAAAATAATATTTAACGGGCAAAAAATTTCCGTTGTCAAAACTGCGCGCGGCGAGTTTTCCGTCGATGAAATCATTTTGTGCGGCGGCTCGTGGTCGCCGGTCATCGCGCGCGAACTGGGTTTGAAAATTCCGATCCAAGCCGGCACGGGCTACAGCCTCACGCTCGCGCAGCCGCGCGAGCTGCCGCAACTGTGCTCCATTTTCACCGAGGCGCGCATGGCCGTGACGCCGATGGGTTCGTCGCTGCGTTTCGGCGGCACGATGGAAATTTCCGGGCTGAACGAAGAAATTAATCCGGTGCGCGTGCAGGGCATCATCAAATCGGTGGCGAAATATTTTCCGAAATTTTCGCCGGCGGATTTTGAAAGCATTAAACCTTGGCGCGGCTTGCGGCCGTGTTCGCCGGATGGTTTGCCGTATCTTGGCCGCACGGCGAAATTTTCCAATCTCATCCTCGCCACCGGTCACGCGATGATGGGGATGAGTCTGTCGCCCATCACCGGAAAAATCGTCGGCGAAATCGTCAGCGGCGAGAATCCGACGTTTGATTTGCGACTGCTCTCGCCGGACCGTTACGCGTAAATGCGCGACACGGACAGTTTGGTTCACGCAAAAACGCAGTAGCCAAACAGAATTCTTTTCTAATTCTGTAAATTCTGTAGATTCTGTCTGAATTTATGCCCGACGAAAATCAACCGCCGCAGCGCAAAACCCTCGACGACCGCGCGAAGATGACCGAACTGGAGCGCATCCGGCATTCCGCCGCGCATGTGCTGGCCACCGCCATCTTGCGCCTCTGGCCGGACGCGCAATTCGCCGCCGGGCCGCCGGTCGAGAACGGTTTTTATTACGACGTCGAACTCGCGCATCGCATCGCGCCGGAAGATTTCGCCGCCATCGAGGCCGAGATGAAAAAGGAGATCAAGGCGAACAACACCTTTGAAAAAGTCGTCGTCACGCGCGAACAGGCGTTGCAGGACGCGAACGAAGGCCGGCTCGCCGCGTTGAATCCGCGCGGCACGCCGAGCAAATTCAAACTCGACATCGTCCAGAACATTCCCGCCGGCGAGCCGATCTCGTATTTCAAGAACGGCGATTTTCTCGACCTCTGCGCCGGGCCGCACGTGATGCGCACAGGCAACATCGGCGCGTTCAAGCTCACGCATGTGGCCAGCGCGTATTACAAGGGCGATGAAAAAAACCCTCAGCTCCAGCGCATCTACGGCACGGCGTTCAAGAACAAGACCGAGCTGGACGCGTATTTCACAATGCTCGAAGAGGCCAAGCGCCGCGACCATCGCAAGATCGGCGCGGAGATGGGATTGTTCGCGCTGGACACCGAATACGTCGGGCCGGGACTGCCGCTGTGGCTGCCGAAGGGCACGGCGATCGTGGAAGAACTGGAAAAGCTGGCGAAAGAAACGGAATTCGCCGCCGGCTATGTGCGCGTGAAAACGCCGCACATCGCCAAGGAAAAAATGTATCTGACGAGCGGGCATTTGCCGGTGCTTTACGCGGAGTCAATGTTCCCGCCGATGATGTTAATAGAAGCGCCTAAAACCGATGCTAAAATAATGAAGCTCGGCAAGTTAATGGAAGAAAGAAATCTAAAGCTTTACGACCGACATAAAGAAGCTGTTCATGCGTTGTTTGATAATGAGGAAGCAAACGCGAGTGTTTACAAACGTGCTGAAAAATTCTTTAACGAGCTTACTGAAGCAGAACAGAGCGAAGCAAAATTCCAATTCGCCACACATTTAATCACTGACAACGTTCAAGGCGGAGTTGAGCGTTATTACCTCAAAGCCATGAACTGCCCGCATCATCACCGCATTTTTGCGGCGGAACCGCGCAGTTACCGCGATTTGCCATTGCGGCTCGCGGAATACGGCACTTGCTATCGTTACGAGCAATCAGGCGAATTGTTCGGCCTCATGCGCGTTCGTTCGCTGAACATGAACGACGCACACATTTATTGCACGCCGGAACAGTTCGCCGCCGAGTTCAACGCGGTCAACGAAATGTATCTGAAGTATTTCAAGATTTTCGGCATCGAAAAATACGTCATGCGCTTCAGCACGCACGATCCGTCGCGGTTGACCGGCGACAATGCGAAGTTCGTCAACGAACCGGAATTGTGGAAGCAGACGGAAGATTTGGTCCGCAAAGTTTTGATTGATTCAAAAATTCCCTACGTCGAAGTGCCGAACGAGGCGGCGTTTTACGGCCCGAAGATTGACGTGCAGGTGTGGAGCGTCATCGGCCGCGAGTTCACGCTGGCGACGAACCAGGTGGACTTCGCCGTGCCCGCGAAGTTCGGCCTGAAATATCGCGACCGCGACAATTCGGAGAAGACGCCGTTGTGCATCCATCGCGCGCCGCTCGGCACGCACGAACGGTTCATCGGCTTTTTGATCGAGCATTACGCCGGCAACTTCCCGCTCTGGCTCGCGCCTGAACAGGTGCGCGTGCTGACGCTGGGCGAGGACGAAAAATTGATCGCCTACGCGAAAGCCATCGTGGACGAACTGCGCGGAAATTTTGTCCGCTGCGAACCCGATTTCCGCAACGACCCGATCAAGGCGAAAATCGCCGAGGCCGAGCAAGCCAAAGTCCACACGATGCTCGTCATCGGCGGCCGCGACATGGACGCCGGCGCGGTTTCCGTCCGCCTGCACGGCAAAGGCGACGTCGGCGCGAAACCGAAGGGCGAAGTGGTGGCGGAAATTTTGGCGGCGATTAAAGAGCGGCGGGCGTAGGCGGATTTGCATTTGCCGGTCGGCGATGAGACGTCCCGAATTGACCGGCATAAATTGTTGCCCTACGCTGGCGCGGCGAATGAACCTGACCGAACTCCTCGAAAATTCCGCGCGGCGCTGGCCGCAAAAAACCGCGTTCGTCGAGGATTCGTCTGAAATTTCCTACGCCGCGCTCGCGGGCAAAAATAATTTTTTCGCGGAAAAATTAAAATCGCTCCGGCTGCCGGCTGGCGCGCGCGTCGGTTTGTGTTTTCCCAACTCGGTGAACTACGTCGCGCTCACTTACGCGCTTTGGAAAATCAACGCCATCGTTGTGCCCGTGCCGACGGAATGCCCGGCGGAGGAGCTTTCGGAAATCGCCGCGACGATGGAACTCGCCGCGATCTTGAGCCAAAAACCGTCCGCGCAAAGCGAGCCGCTCGCGCCGGAAATTTTTGTTTCAAGATTCAAGCTTGCGGCGACGCCGGACAACCACGGCTTGAACATCGCCTTCATCCGTTTCACGTCCGGCACGACCAACGCGCGCAAAGGCGTCGTGCTCTGCCACGAAACCGTGCGCGCCCGCGTTGCCGCCGCGAATCAAGCTTTTCAAATCACGGAACACGACACGGTCATCTGGTGCCTGCCGATGGCGCATCATTTTCTCATCACCATCGTTTTGTATCTCAACGCCGGCGCGACCGTCGTGCTCGCGCGCCACCTCACCGCGCGGCCGTTTCTCGAAGCGGTCAATCGCTGGCGCGGAACCGTTCTTTACGCCGCGCCATTTCATTTCTCGCTGCTCGCCCGCGACAATTCCGGCGCGCAAATTGATTCCGTCCGCCTCGCCGTCGCCACGACCTGCGCGCTGCCGCAAAATGTTGCGGAAGATTTTTTCCGGCGTTTCGGCCAGCCGCTCGTGCCCGCGCTCGGCATCATCGAACTCGGTTTGGTAGCCATAAACATTGACGATCCACGCGGCCGCTGGAATTCCGTCGGCAAACCGCTCGCCGATTTTCGCGTCAAAATAATTTCGCCCGACGAACACGGTGTCGGTGAAATCGCCGTGGCCGGGCCGGGCATTTGCGACGCCTACGCCGCGCCGTGGCAATCGCGGGAAAATCTTTTGCGCGATGGCTGGTTCATCACCGGCGACCTCGGAAAAATGGACGCCGAGGGATTCTTATTTTTGCTCTCGCGCAAAACCGCCGTCATCAACTTGGCTGGCCGCAAAGTTTTCCCCGAAGAAATTGAAAGTGTTTTGAACCGTCATCCGTCCGTCGCCGAGTCGCGCGTTTTTGGCCGGTTGCATCCGCAACTCGGCGAAGTCGTCGAGGCGGAGATTGTTTTGTCCGCCGAAAACGGCGGCATCGAAAATTTGTCGCATTTTTGCCGCGAGCATCTGGCTGCGTATAAAATTCCCGCGCGCTTTCACGTCGTTCCGGCATTGCCGCGCACGCCGGCAACTGGCAAAATCCGCCGAGCGCCCGCTGCGGCCTGACATGATTCAACCATCCGAAATCGAAGCCGAACTGCTGGCGTTTCTGCGCCGCGACATTTTTTCGCCGGAAACCAATTTGACCGCCGACACAGATTTGGTCGCCGCCGGTTTTGATTCCATGTCGCTCGTTAAACTCCTGCTGCACGTCGAGACCAAATACGGCCGATGGATTCCTGAAAGTGAAATCACGAACGAAGCGCTCGCCAGCGTCCACACGCTCGCCGCGACCGCCGCCAAAGTTCTGAATGAAAAATGATCTGCGGCTGAACGGCTCGGACCAGTTGATGCGCGGCTTCGACTACGAAATGCGCCGCCACGGTTTCGCCGGCAACCAGTGCCAGATCATCCTCGAACTCGCTGGGAAAATTCCGCCGGAAATTTTGCAAAACCGCCTCGGCGAACTGCAAAAAGAATTTCCGATGCTCAACGGGCGAGTCGGTGGAATCTTCAAACCGAAATGGAAAATTCCGGCGGGCATCAAAAAAGAAATTTCAGTCCGCGTCCACCGCGACGAAGCCAATCTGCGCCAAAAACTATTCAACGAGCCGCTGCGCGCCAAACGCGGCGAACTCGTGCGTTTTGATCTCATCGAACGCGCCGGCGGAAAAACGGATTTGATTTTCACCTGGGCGCACATGCTGATGGACGCGACCGCTGCCGAACATTTTCTTGCCGCCGTCAGCGACGAAAAAAATAAGTTGCCCAAAACCAATCCGCAGCCGCCCGGCGCTCCGAAGAAATGGCCGGAGCGGCTGGAACTTATGAAAAAATCCGTCGCGCAGCTCGATAAATTTTGCGAGAACCAGCCACGCTCGCTGAAAACCTGTCACCCAAATGCGCCGCGCGAGCTGCAATTTCGCGTGGAAAAATTTTCCAGCGAAGAAACCAAAACGATTCGCGCCAATGGCGCGCGGCTGTGCGGCATTTTGGGCGACGCGCAATTACACGCGGCGGTTTCCGCGCTGGAACTTCACCGGCTGCACCAAAAACTTGGCTGCGCGACCGAGAGTTATATTGTGCCGATGCCCGTCGGCCTGCGCCCGAAAGGCCGCGTCGAGCCGCTGTTCAGCAACCAGGTTGACATGCTCATGCTCCAGTTTTTGCCGGAGCAGCTCGATTCTGTTGAGAAAACCGTCGCCGCGCTGAAGGCGCAAACCGCGCAAGCGCTCCGCGAAAACTCCATCAGCTACGGACGCAAACTTTCGGAACTGTTTGGCTTTCTGCCGCTGCCGACTTACATAAAAGTGCTGAAGCACGGCTTTAAAGGCGAAATCTGCTCGCTTTTTTTTGGCGACACCGCCGCCGTGAATCCGAGGCTGGAAAATTTTTTTGGCGTGGCCGTGGAAAATTTCACGCACGTCGCCGCCGTCACGCCCGCGCCCGGCCTCGGCGTAATTTTTTATTATTTTCGCGGCGAACTTCGCGTCACCGTCGTCCACGCAAAAACGGTTTTGAACGACGATGAAGCCGCTAATTTTTCCGCCGCCATCCGCAACCGGCTTTTGAATCCGTGAACGAACATTTTGACATTGTCGTCATCGGCAGCGGCGCGGCAGGCATCGCCGCCGCCGTTTGCGCCGCGCGCGCGGGGCGCAAAACATTGTTGCTCGACAAAAATCCCGCGCCCGGCGGCACGGGCGGTTTCAGCGGACTGACGACGCTCTGCGGACTTTACGACGACGACGGAAATTTTCTCAACGGCGATTTTACCAAAGAATTTGCGGAAGCTATTTCTGAAACTGCGCCGATAAAAATGGGCCGCGTTTTTGTGCTGCCGTATCGCCCGGAAAAATTTCGCGTCGTGGCGGAAAAGTTTTTTGCCGCCGAACCAAACCTGCAAACGCGCTGGAACTCGCCGCTCGAAAAAGTTGGCCTTGAAAATAATAAAATCATTTCGATTAATGAAATCAATGTGGTTGCGGTGATTGACTGCAGCGGCAGCGCGGAAGTGGCGCAAAAAATCGGCGCGGAAGTTTTGGCGACCGACGAAAGCACGCAGGCGTCCGCCGTGATTTTTCCGCTGCACAATGTCGCGCGCGAGATGCTTTCGCCCGCCGCCGCCGCGCAGGTTTTGCTGCCGCTCGCCCGCGCCGGGTTTCCGCCGGTGAATTTTCAGTCCAACCTCGAACCCAATTCCGTCACCGCCAAATTCACCGGCACGCCGGAGCAGGTTCCGGCGCTGATCAAATTTTTGCGCGCTAACATTAGCGGTTTTGAAAACTGCTCGACGCCGCTGAAAGAATTTTGCGTGGCGCACCGCGCCGGAAAAATGATCGTGGGCGAATACATTTTGACCGGCACGGATGTTCTCACCGGCAAAAAATTTCCCGATGCCATCGCGCGCGGCGCGTGGCCGATGGAACAATGGAGCGCGCAAGGCATCGTCAAATACCGCCATCTGCAACCGGGCGCACATTACGAAATTCCCGAGCGATCGCTGCGCGCGGCAAAGATCACAAATCTTTTCATGGCCGGTAAAACCATCAGTGCCGATGTGGACGCGATCGCCAGCGCGCGCGTCATGGGCTGCTGTCTCGCGACCGGCGCGGCGGCTGGAAATCTGGCCGCAAATTATTTAGACTTCCAAAAATGACACGCGCGTTTGCAAAACATTGGCCGGAAACTTTCCGCTACGCGAAGAAGTTTTCGCCATTTTACCGCAAAGTATTTCGCGGAATTAAAAATGTTCCGCGCCTTGAAGATTTGCCGACGGTGGACAAAAAAGTTTTATCCGAACGCAATCCGGACTTTCTCTGCGTGCCACGTAAACGCGTCGCGGAGATTGTCACGACCAGCGGCACGACGGGCAAGCCGCTGTTGTGGATGTTGACGAATTCGGACGTGCAGCGGCTGGCGATGAACGAAAAAATTTCCTTTGAGTGCGCCGGATTTTCACCGCGCGACACGGTTCTCGTCGCCGTTTCGCTCGACCGTTGTTTCATCGCCGGCCTAGCTTATTGGCAGGGTTTGCGCGAACTCGGCTGCGCGGTCGTGCGCGTCGGCGCGTCGTCTTCGCTGCTTGTTTTGGAAATGATCGAGCGCGTCCGACCAACCGCGATTGTCGCCGTGCCGTCGTTTTTGCGCGTCATCGCCGACAAGGCGCGCGAGACAAAGTTTGACCTGAAAAATTGTTCGGTGAAAAAAGTCGTGTGCATCGGCGAGCCAATTCGCGACGGGAAATTTGCGTTGAACGCGTCAGGCCGCGCGATCGAATCCGCGTGGGGCGCGAAGGTTTTTTCCACTTACGGCGTCACGGAACTGGCAAATTCGTTGTGCGAATGTGCGTTCGGCGTTGGCGGACATCTGCACGACGAGCAACTGCATCTGGAAATTCTCGACGACGATGGAAATCTTTTGCCCGACGGCGAAGTTGGCGAAATTGTCGCGACCACGATTGGCGTCGAGGCAATGCCGCTCATCCGTTATCGCACCGGCGACTGCGCGGCGCTGTTTTCGGAAAAATGCAAATGCGGACGCGCGACGCCACGGCTCGGCCCGATTCTTGGCCGGAAAAATCAAAAGTTGAAATTCAAAGGCACTTCACTGTTTCCTTCGACGTTGTCGGCTGTGCTAGAAGAAACCGAGGGCGTGATGACATTTGTGATTCTTGCCCGCGCGGAAAGCGAATTGTCCGACGCGATCGAAATTTTATTTCATGGCGGTGCTTCGCCAAAAAATTTACGTGATGCGATTCAAGCGCGCGCAAAAATTTCCCCGCAAATCCGCCACGCGCCGCGCGCGGAAATCGAGGCGTTGCAGATGCCGCCGGCGGCGCGCAAACGCCGAACCTTTGTGGATTTGCGATGAAATTCTGCATCGTTATTCCGTGTTACGACCACCCGACGACGGTGGCTGCCGTCGCGCTGGCGGCGCAGAAATTTTGTCCGGTGCTGGTCGTTGACGACGGCTCGACGCAGCCGCTGCCGGAACTGCCGGGCTGCACGATCATTCGGCTGGAAAAAAATTCCGGCAAGGGCGCGGCGCTCCAAGCGGGTTTCCAGCGCGCGACGCAGCTTGGCTTCACGCACGCGATCACGATGGACGCGGACGGCCAGCATTTCGCGGAAGATTTGCCGAATTTTCTCGCCGTCGCGCAAGCGCAGCCCGGCGCACTGGCTGTGGGCGTGCGCGATTTTTTCGCTGCCGGCTGCCCGACGCATCGCCGCCGCTCGAACGCAGTTTCCACTTTTTGGTTCCGCGTGGAGACCGGGGTGCGGCTGCGCGACACGCAGTGCGGCTTCCGCTGTTATCCGCTGGCGTTGACGCAGCAACTGAAGGCGCGTTCGAGCCGTTACGCGTTTGAACTGGAATTCATGGTGCGCGCGTCGTGGGTCGGCACGCGCATCGTCGCCGTGCCGGTGAAATGCACTTACGCACCGGATCAAATTCGCCTTTCGCATTTTCGGCCAGTTCGCGATCTCGCGCACATCACGTTTATGAACATCGGGCTGGTGCTGCAATCGTGGTTCGTCCCGCGCTCGCTGCGCGTGGCGTGGTCGTTCGGGGAAAAAATTTCGCCGCGAAAAACGCTGCACGAATTTTTTACCGAGCACGCACATGACCCGTTGCGGATGTCTCTGGCGGTCGGGTTGGGACTATTTTTTGGCATCGTGCCGATCTGGGGCGTGCAAATGGCCGTCGCCGCCACAGTCGCGCACTGGCTGCGGTTGAACAAAGTCATCACGCTCGCCGCGAGCAACATTTCCATTCCGCCGATCGCACCGTTTATCATCGGTGTTGGCTTTATTCTCGGCCATTGGCTTTTCACCGGCGAAGTGCTGAAGCTCGCGCCACCACCGATGCACGGCACAAAGGCCTTGGAATATTTCTGGCAATGGATCGTGGGCAGCCTCGTGTTGGCAACGGTCGTGGCCGCGCTGGGAACCGTCACCACCTACGCCGTCGCACGGCTGGTGCAGCGCAAATGAATTCCTACGCGCGACTTTATTTGTGGCTGGTCGCGCATCGGCGAGCGGTGCTGTTGACGGCGGTTTTGGTCGCCGCGATTTGCGTCGCCATTTCTTCGCGCATTGATCTGGAGGAAGACATCCTTGGAATTTTGCCGCAGCACGATTCCATCGTTGACGATTACAAATACACGATCCGCAAGTTTCACCAGATTGACCGCGTCTATATTGATGTCGGCATCACCAACGCCGATGCCGAAACGCTCGCGCTCGCGGCGGACGAAGTTGACGCCGCGCTGTCAACGAACACCGCGTTTGCGCGCATCACTTACCGCATCGAATTTGGCGGCCAGCGCACCATTGTCAATTTTTTGACCGGCGCATTGCCAAATTTATTTACCGAGGCCGATGCGAGCGCGCTGGACAAAAAACTGGAAACCCATTCCATCCGCGCGTTTCTCACGACCAGCCGCCGTAAACTTGCCGGTCCCGAAGGCATGGTTTTGAAAGATGTCATCGCCGCCGATCCGATTGGCATGAGCGCGCTCGTCATCGCCAAAGTCGTCCCGCTGCAAACCGGATTTGGCGACGCGCACGTGGACGATGGCCGCCTGACGAGCAGCGACGGAAAACATGTGCTGATGATGGCCGAGCCAAAATTTCCGTCCGCCGATTCCAAGCAAATCGCCGTGCTCGTGGCCGAAATGCTGCGCGTGGCGCGCGCCGTGGAAAATAATTTCCCCGGCGTGCATGTCGCCATCACCGGCGGCCACCGCATGTCGCTCGACAACGCCACGCTCATCCGCCGCGATGCGACGCATTGCATGATCCTCGCCATTTCCGCGATGTTCATTTTGTGTTTCACCGCGTATCGCCGGCGCTGGCTCGCGATCGTGACGTTTTTACCGTCGCTCTTTGGCACGCTAATGGCCGGCGCGGTGCTCGCCATCGTGGACGAACATCTCTCCGCCATCGCGATCGGCTTCGCGAGCATGGCCATCGGCATTACGGTGGATTATGGCATTTACGTCGTCTATCACCTCGACAACGCCGCACGCGACCGCGAAACCGCCGGCAAAATTGTCGGCCGGCTCGTGCTGCCGACCTTCATCGGCGCGCTCACGATCATCGCCGCGTTTCTCGTGCTCGCCACGTCGCCGATGCGTGGCTACCAACAGCTCGGACTTTTCGGCGCAGTCGGCGTGCTGATGTCGGCGGCCTTCGCGCTGCTGGTTTTGCCCCTGCTGATTCCATTGCCGAAAAATAATGAAGAACTGCCGCAACTGCGCTTCACAAATTGGATGGAAGCCTTTCACGCGTGGCAAAAGCGAAATCGTCCGCTGCTTCTGCTTGGTGTTTTGGTTCTGACCGTCGCCACCATTTTTGGCGTGAAAAAACTTCGCTTTGAAGGCGACATTTCCAAGCTCAACGGCATCACCGATGCCACGCGCGCCGACGACAAACTGATAACGCAAACGTGGGGCGATGCGCTCGGCATGACGCTTGTGGTCGCGCGCGGAAAAACGGTGGACAACGCGCTGGCGCAAAACGACCGCGCGGCGGAAATTCTCGCGCGGCAAAAAAATGTCACCGGCGTCTATTCGCTCGCCGCCGTCTGTCCGTCGCTCGCCACGCAGGAAAAAAACATCCAGCGCTGGCAAACTTTTTGGACACGCGAAAAACAAGATTCGTTGCAGCAGACCTTGCAGCAGGTCGGCGGTGAACTCGGTTTTCGAACCAACGCGTTCGCGCCATTCTGGAAATCGGTCGAGGTAAAACCAGCGCTGATCACGCTCGATCAATTTCGCGGCACGCCATTGGAACAGGCGCTGGGTGAACGCGTCGCCGTTGGCACGAACGACACGGCCGTCAGCACGCTCATCAAACTCGGCGACCGTTCGCAGGCGGGAAATTTACGCGAAGCGCTGCCGGGTTTCATTTTGATTGACCAGAAAAATTTCGCCGACCACATCGCCGCGCTCGCGAAAAACGGCATGGGTCATTTCGCTTTTTGGACGATCGTGTTCGTCAGCGCGATCGCCTATTTCGCACTCGGCTCGGTGGAACTCGTCATCGCCACGATGCTGCCCATCGCGTTCGGACTATTGTGGACATTGGGTTTTATGGGCCTGCTCGGTTTGCCGATCAACGTGATGAACTGCGTCTTTGTCATTTTCGTCATCGGCATGGGCGAGGATTACAGTGTATTTCTCGCGACGAGCAAACTCGACGAATGGCGCGGGCATCCGCCGCGCATCCACGCCACAAGCGCCTCCGTTTTAATTTCGGCGGCGACAACCATTTTCGGTTTCGCCGTGCTCGTGTTCGCCAAACATCCCGTTTTATTTTCGATGGGCACGACCGTTCTGCTCGGCATGGTCAGCGCGTTCATCGCCACGCTTGTCATCACGCCCGCGTGCATGGACTTGCTGCTGTTCCGCCCGCAACCGCGTGGCGCGCCGCGCTGGTGGCATCCGCTCGGCACGGTCTGGGTCGCGCTGCACCTCGGTGGTTGCCAGATTTTTTTGTATTATATTTTGCGCCCGGTTTTGAAAATTGTTTCACCGCGCAACGCGGATAAAAAATTACGCGACGCCACACGCTGGCTTGCGCGCGGCCTCATCCACGGCCTGCCGTTTGGAAAGCTGGAATATAAAAATATTTCGCCCGCGACTTTTTCGCCGCCGTGCATCGTCATCAGCAACCATCAGTCCGCCGTGGACGTTATGCTGGTCGTCGGCCTGCCCGGCGACGTGCGGCAGACGGCCAAGCAACGCGTGTTTGACGCGCCGTTTCTCGGCATTGGCTGCAAAATTCTTGGTCACGTCATGGTCGAGCCGAACGACCCCGAAAAAACATTGCAACGCTGCCGCGAAAAACTTTCGCAGGGCGCGTCCGTGCATTTTTATCCCGAAGGCACGCGCTCGCCGGACGGATTCGTGCAACGGTTTCATCGCGGCGCATTTGAACTCGCGGTTGAGTTGCGCCAGGAAATTCTGCCAATTATTTTATGCGACACCAACACCGCGATGCCGCGCGACACCTGGTGGTTCGAGCCGTATCACGCCGTCGTGCGCGCCCTGCCCCGCGTCACGCCGCAGAATTTTGATTATGCCCTCGGCAGCACCGCGCTGATGCATCACTGCGAAAAAAATGTCCGCGACGCATTGCAAAAACAACTCGACGCACTCAACACGCCGCGAGTGCTGCGTCGCAAAGTCGAGCGGCTTTACCGCTATCAGGGCATTTACGCCGAACAGCTCGCGCACTGGAAAATGAAGCTTGATCCGATTTTTCCATTTCTTGACCGCGTCGTGCCGCGCAGCGGATTCATCCTCGACCTCGGCTGCGGCTACGGCTTTGCGACGCACTGGCTCGCGCAATGCACCGACGCGCGCACGTTTCTCGACGTGGATTATGACGAGGATAAGATCCGCACCGCCCAACGCACCGCGCTGGAAAATCCGCGCATAAAATTTGAATTTCAGAACATCCTCGATTTTGAATATCCGCAAAGCGACGCGATTTTATTGCTCGACGTGCTGCATTATTGGACGCCCGCCAAGCAGCAGCTCATTTTGGAAAAAGCGCGACGCGCCTTGCGTCCGGGCGGAAAATTAATTTTGCGCGACGGTGCCAAAGCCGCCGATGTCGCGCACCAAAACGTTCATCGCTGGGAAATTTTTGCGACCAAGCTCGGCCTCAACCAGACGCGCGAGGGTTTGCATTTCCAAACACTGGCCGAACTTGAATCCGCGCTGGCGCGCGCTGGCTTCGCCGGCGTGGAAATTATTCGCGAAGCGGGACGCGGCTCAAATGTGCTGCTGGTGGCGACGGCCGCAGCACGCTGATTTTTTTGCGGACAAACTCCGTGAACTCTTCGCGCGACAGCGGCAAATAATTTTCCGGCGCAATCCGTTCGCCAAAATGAACCTCGATTTTTTTCAGCCCGCCGAAAAGATGAAAGCGTCCGTTTTTCGTCGAGAGCAATTGCATGTTCTCGATGAAAATCGGCACGATGACGGCGCGGGATTCCTGCGCGACGTAAAAAATTCCCGGCTGGCATTCCGCCACGTCCGCGCCGTTGCCGCGCGTGCCTTCGGGAAACACCACGAGGTTGAAGCGCCTGATTTCATTGGCGTATTTTTGCAGTTCGCGGATGCGACCCGGATTTAATTTTCCGCGTTCCAGCAAAAACCCGATCGGCCGGCTCAATGCGCGGCGCAGCCACGAATCGCGCCAGACATTTTTGTCGCCAAGCACGAGGATTGGATAATTGCCGGAACGCCACAGCAGCGCGCCGAGCAAAATCGTGTCCAGCAAACTGACGTGATTGGCGACGAACAGATAACGCTGCGCCGGGTTTAATTTTTCCAGCCCGTGCGTCCGCCGCAAATAAGGCAGCGCCAAAAAAACGTAGGCAAAAAAACCAAGCAGCACCTGGGTGCAGACCAATTTTCGCGAAACCCGGATTGGTTCGGTTGATTCCATGATTCGTGACAGGCGCAATGTTAGTTCGCGCTTTTGGCCTGGCGCAACAAATCTTCGAGTTCAACTTTTTCTTTGAGAAACGCCGGCTGTTCCGACAGAGCCGTGGCAAGACTCTGCGCCGCCTCGGTTTTGCGGTTCAAGCGCAACAGCGCGCGCCCGATCAAAAAGGAATTCTGGTAAAACCCGGGGTTCAACGCCTCGGCTTTTTTGGCAAAATCCAAACCGGTTTCCGCGTCGTTGTTTTTCAGGGCGCGATTGCCGTCGGCCAGAAATTGCTGCGCTTGTTTGGCCCGTGCATATTCGCCGGACGCAATTGTTTCGTCGGCGGCGATGGTGAGCTCCGGCAGTTCATGCGAAAAATCATTCACGTCGAAAGCCACGAACTTGCCTAACTGGTTCGGCGGCGACGCGGCCCAGAAAATTCCCGCCGTCAAATCCATCACCGTCGCGTGCGTGGCGATGAACGCGTTCAGCGAACCGCGATGGCCGTCGCCCGCAAAAATACCACCGGGCAGTTTCCGGTCGCGCAAAAAATCCACGGTCTGCGTGGCGGAAATGCTGCCGTGAAATTGTTTAATCAGTTCTTTCAGCCGCGCCTCGCGCGAAACGGATGTGGCCTCGGCCATGTAATTCGTGTTGCGCGCGCTGTCTTTCAAACCGTCGGTTTCAAAATGATTCGGGCACACAATGGAATCGCCGGCGGGCTCGCGCACGTTCATCACCGACGGCGTTTTTTCCACCACGACAAATTTTCCGTCCGCGCGGCTGCCGACCAGCCAGATCGTCGAGACAAACACTTTCGCCGCGCGCATGATTTTGAGCGACTCATCCAGGTTGTGCGCGTGCTGCAAAATGTCGCGCGCGAGCATGGCCACCGGCGTGCCGATTTCATTAGGCAACGCGGACGGCGCGCCGTTCACCGTCACCGAAACGCCAGCGCGGTTCATGCCGGAAACGACGCCCGCCATGCCGGCCCACGACAGCGAGATGAACGGAATGCCGCCGTCCGGCTCGCACATTTCCACCACGCGGTCGCGGCTGAAAACTTCGGCGGCTTCCCAGTCAAAATTTCTGCCGGTGATTAAATGGTTGTTTTCGGTCGCGTCGCCCCACGCGCCGAACGCCGTGCAGCCGGCGCGCGAAATCAGCGGATTATCAATCATCATGTAGGAAACATCGTGCGCGGCGTGATAATTCAGCAGGCGGTTGTAAAAATTTCCCTCTTCGGGATGAATGTCGGGACAGGCCAGCGTCGTGGCGTAAATTTCCAAGCGATAATCCACCGGCACAAAATCGCTCAGGTGGCGGTTGCGGTAGATGACATAATTTTTGAGCAGCTCCATGACCCAATGTTGCGGCACATAGCCTTGGATCATTTTGAGAAATTCATTTTCCAGCGTGTGCATCTTTTCCTGCATCAGCGCGCCGTCGGCAAAACCGATTTCCAGCGGCGAGCCTTTCAAAAAAACCACCGGCAGTCCCTCGCGCGAACCGGCCCAGGATTGGCCGAGCCAGGTTTTCCCGTCGCGCACTACCGGTTTCAGTTTCAAAATGGAAACGTCCGCCGGCAGCGGCGGCGGCTGGGCGATGCTGTGGCGGACAATCACGACGGCACCAAGCCAGCCGGCTAGCACGATCAAAACCGCGCCGAGCAGAATCCGCACAAACCATTTTTTTATTCGTTTCACGATAATTTCAACAGGGCTTCGCCCGCCGGCTGGCCGCCGCAGGAAAAATTCGCGCGGGCGGAAATCACGCCGTCGGCTTCAGTCAGTTTCAAATTCAGTTTCAAAGTTTCGCCGGGCAATATCGGGCGTTGAAATTTTGCCTTGGCAATTTCCTGGACCGCCAGCGCGCGGTTCTGAATCCATTCCGCCGCCAGCCGGACGATTTCCAGTTGGAAAACTCCGGGCAAAATCGGCCGGCCCGGAAAATGGCCGGCGAACGTCGGCTCGGTTGCGGGAAAATTAAATTCAAAACGGTTCGCGCCGTCGGCCTGCGGCGTCGGGCCGGAAATTTTCGCCGCCGCAATCGAATCGCGCATGGTCATGGTTTCAAGGCCTTGGTTTCATCGAATAGCGCGGACGGCTGCGCGCCGGGTTTGATTTCCACGATTCGCAAATCAAGCCGATAGCCGCCGCGAGCAACCACAAAATGATTCGTCGAGAGCATCGTGACCGGGCAATCCGCCGCCGGCGCGCTGCCGAAAACACATTCCACATCGGCGGCCATCAGGCGGCGGATGTATTTTTCGGGAAACATCCGGCTCGATTTCATCACAAAAACTTTTCCGTCCGGCTTCAGCAACACGTCGGCCATGACGTTGCCGAAAGTTTCGGTGACGATGAGCCGCTTGCCGCCGGTTGAACTCAAGGCCAGATAGCCATTCAGCGCAAACTGCCGTCCGCGCGCGGTGAACAGGGCGCGCTGGGTCAAAAGTCCGTCGGCGGGAAACCGCCGGTCTGGCCACACAAAACGATTTTGCGACGGCGGTGTCGCGCAGCCCGCCGCGAACAGCAAAATCAGCGGTAGCAGAAAAAATTTACGGCGCATTTTTCACGACCGTTTGCACCGCGGCAATCGCGAGCGGTTTGGTTTGGTCAAACGTGCCGGCCGGAAATGGCAGGTCGCGTTTTTCATTTTGAAACGTGATGCGCGTCAAGTCGCCGTTCGGCTCGTTGAGCACCACTTCGCGCGTCGCCGACAAATCCGGCGGCAGATGCACTTCGAGCGACGACATCATGCCCCGCACATTTTCGTCCTTGGGAACCATCGTCAGCACGGTCATTTCACCGGTGGAAACTGAAATTGTATAATCCGTCATCAGCGCGTCGAGTTTACCTTGGTTCATCAGGGCCATTTGCTGCATCACGCGTTGCAACAGTTGCGGGAAACCGAGTTTTAATTTTTCCCATTTCCCGTCGTTGAACTCAAACTGCGCAACATTTTTTTGGTCGCCGAGCAAAATGGACTGATACGGCGCGGTCGTTTCCCAACGGATTTTGTCGGGCCGTTCGATCAGCATCACGCCTTCGCTTTTTAGCGGGTCGGAGAACAGTTGAAGCACGCGCTCCTGCGTGAATTCAAGATAGACCGTTTTCACCGACGCCATTTTGTTCTGCAAATCTGCCAAGACGGGCGACGGTTCGTTGGTCGCGGCCGACGCAGTGAACGCGAGTAGCAGCGCAAAAAATTGCGGGAGAATTTTCATTTCAACAGTTCGTCCAATCGCACAACTTCATAACCCAGCTCGCGCACTGTGTCCAACATCGATTTCACCGTCGCCAGCAGTTTTTCGGCGGGAATGTTGCCGTCGTGCAGCAAAATGATCGCGCCCGGCTCGAGTCTGTGCGTGATGCGCGTGACAACTTTTTCCGGCTGGGCGATGACGGTGTCAAAGCTGCGAATCGTCCAGCCGATGACTTGCAGACTGAGGCGGCGCGCGGCGCGAAACGTGGCGGGATTAGACAGGCCAATGGGCGGACGGAAAAATTTCGGCGCGACACCGGAGGCTTTTTCAATGACGGATTGCGTTTGTGCCAATTCCGCCTGCAGGCGCGTGGTGGAATAAAAATTCGTGAAGTTGCTGTGCGCGTAGGAATGATTTTCCAGCGAGTGACCTTCACGAATAATTTGCGCGGCGAGTTCAGGATTCGCCGCGATTTTTCTGCCGATGCAAAAAAATGCGGCGGAAATTTTTTCCGTGCGCAACAATTCAAGCAGTCGCGGCGTCGAACTCGGATCGGGGCCGTCGTCAAAGGTCAGGGCGATTCGCTTTTTCTGGCGCGAGCCGCGACAAATAAAATTCCCGAACAATTTGAACTGCGGAATCGCCACGCCCAGTCCCATCACGATGGCAAACAAAAAAATAATTACTCCCAGAAAAATGAAATTACGAAACACGAGCGCGGTTGCGCCAGCAACAACCGCAACGAGCGCCAGCCAATGAAAACGGGTCACGGTTGCACCACGCATAAGGCTTTGGCACCGCGCTGGGACAGCGTGTAGAGCAGCACGCCGCAGCTTTTTTCGCGCGCCAGCTTGACCGCGACGGAAAATCCAAACGCCGACGCGGAGTGAAATTCGCCACAAAGTTGTTTGTAAGTCTGATGCCCAAGTTTTTTTCCGGCGCACTGCAACAATGCCGCCGCGACGGATTCATACAACGGCTCAAGCTGGCGAAAGCCTTTCGCGCCGCTCAAAAAAATTTCTACCTTGGATAAATCTACGGCGGACGAAATCCAGTCTGCCTCGCGGGCGGCGTCGAACGGTTTGCGATAACGTCCGAGCTTCACCGCCATCACGCGCGCGAGCGGCGATGAAATTTTTTCTGCAGGTGAAAGGCTGGCGACGACCGCGCCTTCGCCGGGCCTGATTTTTTCATTCCACGCACCCCAGCGCTGGCCGATGCTTAAAAGGTATTTGTCCATCTCATCCGCAGCGCCGGCCAGCGCACAGTCGGCTTCGTCGGTGGCGAGCTGGCAAATGCCCTGCCAGAGCGCGCATTCAAAAGTGATTTCGCCGACGGTCGGGGCGGAGTTCATGCCGCGCGCGGCCTGGTCAATCGCCACCTGGCCGGCGGGCGAGTTGTGGACCGAGTTTGGAAAGCGCGACGGCATTGGTTCGCGTTCGTCCTTGGCGACGAGATTTTCTATGAACGCGCCCGCGTCCTCAAGACAGCCGAGTCCCGTGCCAATCACCACCGCGACGCGCTGCGACGCATCGGGCGCGTGGCTGTGGCGCGCGGTGATGAGCGCCATCTGCTGCAACCGGCTCAGGCGCCGGCGTTGGTTCGGCGTCAGCATCGCGGCGTCGGCCAACGCGCCGCAACTGTGGACCGGCCCTTTGCCCGGCGGCAGGGGCGAACCGGTTTCCTTGATCGTGACCGCGCCCGGTCCGATGACACCGATGCCAGCGATCGCGACTTCAATTTTTTTTGGCGCTCGCGTCTGTGGATTTGTTTCCGGGCTTGAAAAAATCAAAACTCCGTTGTTGCCGCCGAAGCCAAAGGAATTGCTCATCACATGCGTCAGCGGCGCGTGGCGCATTTCCACAACCGGCTCAAGGCCGACGGCCGGGTCGCATTTGGTGAAGCCGGGGTTCGGCGGCAGTTCCTGACGGCGCAGCGCCTCAACGCAGACGACGGCCTCCAGCGCGCCGCTCGCGGCGAGCGCGTGGCCGAAAATCCTTTTCGTGCTGGAGAACGGCGGCACGCGGTTGTGAAAAACGGTTTTCAACGCGATGGTTTCCGCGATGTCGTTGTCGCGCGTGCCGGTGCCGTGGGCGTTGACATAATCAATCGCCGCCGGTTCGAGACCCGCGCGGCGCAGGGCGGATTGGATCGCCGCCGTCGCACCCGCGCCCTGCGGATGCGGCGCGGTGGCGTGATAGGCGTCGCAACTCATGCCCCAGCCGGAAAGCCGCGCGAGAATTTTTGCGCCGCGACGAACCGCATTTTCTTCCGCTTCCAAAACCAAAATTGCCGCGCCTTCGCCGAGGCTCATGCCGCCGCGCGTCGCGTCGAACGGACGGCAGCCCGCCGCGTCCACCAGCAGCAGCGAGTGAAACCCCCCCCACGTCATGCGCGACATCGAGTCCGCGCCGCCAGTCAGCATCACGTCGGCCTCGCCGGTCAAAATCATTTCCGCCGCCTGCGCGATAGCCAGCGCGCTGGACGAACACGCGGTCGCAATCGCCATGCTGGGGCCCAACAAACCGAATTCATCCGCGATCAAATCCACGGTGCTGGAACATTCGTGAAATCGCGTCGCGCGGGCGCGCATTTTTCCCCGCTTGATCAAGGTCGCGAGAAATTTTTCGCTGTCATACGAGCCGCCGACGGAAGTTCCCAAAATAATTCCCGCGCGGTCGCCGTCGTTGGTAAAATCTATTTTGGCGTCCGCGACCGCCTCGCGCGCCGCGAGCCAGCCGAGTTTGTCGCTGCGGGAACTGCGCGTCGGCGCGCCGAGCGCGATCAGGTCGCGCTGGATTTCACCGGTGGGAATCTGCCCGTAGCGCGGCGATTGAAACAGCGTCAACGGCTTCAGCCCGCTCGTGCCGGCGGCCACCGCGCGCCAGACTTCTTCCGTCCCGAACCCGGCGGCGGACACGATGCCCAGGCCGGTGATGACGGGGGAACGGGAAGACTGGGATGAGAGTTGAGAGTTGAGAGATGATGGTCGGTTTGCCATGCGTTTTTATTTTCTATCAACTATCAACCAATAACCTCAACTAAGCCGCCGGCCTCTTGGCCGCGATGAATTCCGCGAGCGTTTTCACCGAGCGGAACGCCGGGCGGCCTTCCTCGATGTCCTTGATGACAATGCCGTAATCTTTTTCCAGCAACACGACCAGTTCGAGCGCGTCAATCGAGTCCAGACCGAGGCCCGTGCCAAACAGCGGCGCGTCGTCATCAATCTGCTCCGGCGTGATGTCCTGCAACTTGAGCGCCTCGATGATTTTGGATTTCAGTTCGTGTGTTGAGATTTGCATGATGATTAACCCGCTGATTTTGTCCGGGAAATTAACGCACAGCGCGACTTCATGTCACGGTCAAATTCCTGAAGCTCGTGTAAACTCCCTGAAATCGCAACTCCGGTCTCCAGATTCATCCGCTGCAGAAACAGCGCGCACGCGGTTGCCGCCGGCGGCGACGAAATTATTTTGGCGACCTCGGCGGAAACCACTTCGCAAAAAACGCAGAGGCAGCCGTCCGCTTCATCGCGGCGGATCAAATCTGCAGCCTCGGACAATAAATTTTTATCATCGCCGACGAAACAGAGATTGGGGCCGGTCAGCCCGAAGTGAATCGCAATTTCACCCGCCGCCGAACTGGGAAGCGTGTAGGCGAACAGCGTTGGACTCGGTCCGCCAACCGAATCGCGGCCCTGCCAAAAATTAAAGTCCGTCGTGAGCGAACCCGCGCTGGCCGCGAGACAGATGCCGGTGCGGTCGCGCGCGAACCCGCCGAAATTTATTTTCAACGACGCGACGGCGAGCAGCGCCAGCCGGCTCTGCAAATCCAGCCGGCCAAAGCGCGGGCCAAGCCGGGCCGCCGGCAAATCGGCGGAGGACACCACGGCGGCGGCGGCGATGAAAATTTTATTCATGGCTTAAAATCAGCGCGCCGTTCATGCCGCCGAATCCGGTGTTGAGCTTGAGCACGTTTTTCAGCCGCACTCCGAAGCGCGGCTCGCGGAGCAGGCTTTTTGGCGCACCTTCCGCCAGCACGCTTAAGCGCGGCGTGCCGGGCAGAAAATCATTTTGCATCGCCAGCACGCAGCAAATGGTTTCAATCACGCCCGCCGCGCCGAGCGTGTGGCCGAGCATTCCTTTCGCGCCGATGACGGGCGGACATGCGTCGCCAAAAACAGTTTTCAGCGCGAGCGATTCCATCGCGTCATTGTAGCTCGTGCCGGTGCCGTGCGCGTGGACAAAATCAATTTCGTCGGGCGGCAGATTTGCGGATTTCAGCGCGCTGCGAACCGCCTGCGCGAGGCCCGAACCGTCGCGCGACGGGCCGGTGAGATGATTCGCGTCGTTGCTGCCGCCGAAACCGCGAATTTTTATTTTGCCATCCGCCGCAAAATTTTCACGCACCAAAACGATGGCCGTGCCGGCTTCGCCCGGACTCAAGCCGCAGCGCGCCGCGTCAAACGGACGGCAGCCGGCCGGGTCGAGCGCCTTCAATGCGCTGAATCCGGCGACGACAAATTCAGAAAGACAATCCACGCCGACGATAAAAACGGCGTCGGCCTCGCCGCGTTGAATCAATTTTTCGCCCTGCGAAATTGCCGCCAGGCCGGACACGCACGCGACGGAAACCGTTTGCACCGGCCCGCGCGCGCCAAAATTTTTTGCCAAATCTTCGGCGAGCAAGTTCGCCTGCAAATGCCGCCGCGCGATTACGGAACACGGACGATTTTCGGAAATCCGTTCGAGCGCCGCGATGTTGGCTTTCGTGGTTGCAAGCACAAGGCCGGTCCGTTCGGCGGGAATTTCTGCCAAAATTTGCCGGGCAGATTCGCGCGCCTGCTGCAAGGCTTCGGCGGCCAGAAACCAGGCCGGGTTTTCATCGTCAAAAATTCCTGGCGCGGCACCGGCCATTTTGGATTGGAAGCGCGGCGAATCGAATTTTTCCAGCGGGCGCAGGCCGCTCAAGTTTTTTTTGAGCGCAGCGTACAAAGGCCCGATGCCGCAGCCGGCGGCGGAAATCGCGCCGCAGCCGGCAATCACAACGCGCGACTCACGCATACAACGACAGGTCTCCTGACGCGACTATCTGCCCGTCGCACAAAATGGTTCCGCTGACCATCAGCATCGGGCCGAGCCGCCGGGTCTCGCGCACTTCGATGTGCAAAGTCTTCCCGGCGGCCGGGCGCGACCGGATTTTGAAATTGGCGACGGCCACCAGCATCCCGTTCGCGCCGGGGCCGGATTTTTTTTCTCCGGATTGGGCGCGCTGGCCAAGCGCGGCGGCGACGGTTTGGGCGACGCATTCGACGAGCGCGGTTTCAAGAACTTTGTTATCCGCGACGGCGAAGTCATTTTCCGCGAAACAAGCCGTTGCCGCCGCCGTTTTATCGGTGCAACTCGTCAGCGCGTTGATCCATTGCATCGGCGCACGGTGAGGAATTAGTGTTTCTATCGCGACGGACATAAAACGGGCTTGGGTTTTACCGGCGCAGAAGCCAGTGATTCGTCTTTTTCCCAGAACGGAAAAAAATTATACCATTGGAACGGGTCGCGTTTGAGGACGGATTCCAAATCGCCGGCGAAATTGGCGGCGCATTTTTTCAGGTAGGTGTCGCGTTCGTGGTGCGCGGGCATTTGCGGGTGCTGTGGCGGAAACCCAAAAAAACGGTAGCGCCCGCCCGGTTCACGCAGGCTGAAGACGTGCATCAACGCCGCACCGGCGATGGACGCCATCACATACGCGCCGATGGGAAACGCCGCCGTGCCGCCGCAAAACGGAATCTTCGCCGACGGGCTGCCGTAGGCGCGGTCGCCGAGCATGGCGACGACTTCGCCCCGGCGCAGCGCGCCGACGAGCGGAATCGCATCCGTCGGCCCGCCGGTGAGCGGGAGCAGCTTGAATTTTTTGTGGGAGCTGCGGTCAAGCAACGCGCGGATCTCCGGCGATTCCTTGTCGAAACCGGTGACGGTGATCGGCACATCCAGGCGCATGAGCAACTGCCCGGCGGCCTCCCAGTTGCCGAGGTGCGCGGTGAGCAGCAGCACGCCGCGACCCTCCGCGACCGCCGCGCGCAGGTGCGCATCGCCATCAAACACGAACGAAAAACTTTTCGTCTGGCCGGCCAAAATCGCCGTGCGGTCGAGCAGCGCGCGGCCAAACGAATAAAAATGCCGGAACACCCGCCAGCGGCGTTTCCACCACGGCGATGGCCCGAAAATGCGGCGGTGAAAATACATCGTCGCCGCGACATCGGGCGATGCGAAGGAAAAATAAACCGCCGGCGGCACGGCCAGCGCATAGGTCGCGCGCAACCCCAGCACGCGGACGGCGGTGATGAAAAACCAGATGCCCCATCGTCCGCCGCGCAGTTGGCCCGTGCCGGACCAGTGCTTCGTTGATGAATCGTTCGCGGCCATGTCAGGTATAAACGCCGCCGTTGACGTTGATGACCGCGCCGGTGATGTAGGCGGCGGCTTCGGAGCACAAAAACGCCGCCACCGCCGCGACTTCCTCCGGCTTACCAAACCGTCCCGCCGGAATTTGCGCGAGAAACTGTTCGCGTTGCGCCGCCGCGAGCATTTCCGTCTCGATGAAACCGGGCGCGACGACGTTGACCGTGACGCCGCGCTTGGCGACTTCGCGCGCGAGCGATTTGGACGCGCCGATGACGCCGGCTTTCGCGGCGGCATAATTCGCCTGGCCTTCGACGCCGGTTTGCCCGCTGGTCGAGGCGATGGTCACGACGCGGCCCCAGCGGTTCAGCGCCATTTGTTTCACGACCGGCTGCGTGAGGTTGAAAAAACTGTTGAGGTTCGTCGCGATGACGTCCGCCCACTGCTCCGGCTTCATGAAAATCAGCAGCGCGTCGTGCCGGATGCCGGCGTTGTGAACGAGGATGTCAATGCGCCCGTGCGTTTTGAAAATCTGCGCGACGGCCAGCTCGCACGCAGCGGCAGCGGCGACATCGAACGGGCAGAGTGCGCCGCTGCCGCCGTTTTTTTGGATGAGCGCGAGCGTCGCGCCCGCCTCGTCCGCGCGGCTGCGAAAATTGACGAGCGCGTGATGACCGGCGGCGGCGAGCGCCAGCGCGATGACGCGACCGATGCCGCGACTCGCGCCGGTGATGAGAGCAATTTTTTTGTCCATTTCCGCGAAACTGCGAGAGTTCCATGCTACCGGCGTTCGCAGACTTGTCAACGCGGCGCGCGCTGCCCTGGTCGCCGTTTCATCGCTTGACTCGATTTTTTGGGGACATAGACTTCGGGAACGTCAGTTCAATATCGGCACGTTTCTGATCCACTGTTTATGAAATTATCCAGACTCTTCAATTTTGTTTCCATCGCAATTGTTTGCACACTGGCCGTCGGTGCCGGCGCGGCGACGCTTTTTCCCGTGGTCGTGGACGGCCGCTGGGGATTTGCGGACAAATCCGGCAAGCTGGTGACGAATCCGCAGTTTCAGCGCGCGGATTTTTTTGCGGAAGGGCTGGCCGCCGTGGAGTTGGGCCATCGCTGGGGCTTCGTGAATGATTCGGGCAAAATCAGCATCAACCCGCAGTTCGACCGCGCCGCTTCGTTCAGCGGCGGGCTGGCGGCGGTCGCGCTGGGCGACCGCTACGGCTTCATCGGCACGGACGGCAAATACGCCGTCAACCCGCAGTTCGACGAGGCGGGGGATTTTTCCGAGGACCGCGCGGCGGTGAAGCTGGATCATCATTGGGGCTTCATTGACCGAAGCGGGACAATCGTCGTCAACCCGCAGTTCAACGACGCGGCGGCGTTTTCCGGCGGGCTGGCGGCGGTCGAGGTCGGCCACGCGTTTGGCTATGTGGACACGACGGGAAAAATCACGGTCAATCCGCAGTTCGACGGCGCGGAAAAATTTTCCGGCGGGTTTGCGGCCATCAAGATGAATCACCGCTGGGGCTACATTGACACGACGGGAAAAATCGTCATCAACCCACAGTTCGACGAGGCCGGCGCGTTCGTGAAAGGTCTTGCGCCCGCGCGCCTCGACAAACGATGGGGCTTCATTGACACGACCGGCCATTTCGCCGTCAACCCGCAGTTCGACGAGTCCGCGCCGTTCGCGGAGGGCCTCGCGCGCGTGCAACTCGCCAAACGCTGGGGCTTCGTGGACACGGACGGGCATTTCGCCATCAACCCGCAGTTCGACGAGGCGCTCGATTTTCAGAACGGCCTCGCTCAGGTCAAGCTCGGCCGGACAATCGGTTACATTGACACCACCGGAAAATACGTCTGGAACCCGGTCAGGTAAACACGGTTGACAACCGGAAAAAAACTCCGTTTATTTTCCCGCCGGCTCAACAACCAAATACGAAAGGAACCAACATGAAAAAAATCTGGAGACTGCTGCTCGTGGGCGTGTTCACGCTCGCCCTGGCGCTGCCCGCGCTGGCCAAGATCAAGACCGTGGATGAATACATCGCCGACCTCGCCTCGCCCAAGCCGGGCGTCGTCGTGTCCGGGTTGCAAGGCATCGAGAAAAATTATCCGACCGATGCGAACGCGCTCACGAAGGTCAAAGACCTGCTCGCCGACCCGCGTCCAACCGTCAAGCGCAAGGCCGCGCGCGTGCTCGGCGCGGTGAATGCCGACGTGAGCGACGCCGACCTGAAAAACATCGCCACGCTGCTCGCCGGCGACAAAAATGAAAAGACCGACGGCCTGAAGGCGTTGCGCGGCTTGAAGGCGCAGGACACGGTTCCGCAAATCACCCCGCTGTTGCAGGATTCCGACCTGAACATCAAGCGCGACGCCATCCGCACGCTCGCCGTTCTGGGCGACAAGAGCCTGGTGCCGACGATCAAACCGTTCCTGACCTATCCCGACCTCGCCGTGCAAAAGGACGCGGCGGACGCGATTGAGATTTTGAAGGAAAAATAATTTTCCGCGCGGCTTCAACGGCGCATCCGGCCACGGCTGGATGCGCCGATTTTTTTTGCCGGGGGAAATTACAAGTTGTCGCTGCCGGTGCGGACGTCGCCGCCGATGTTCGGGTTGTCCGTGTTCAACTGCGGGCCGGCGCCGTAGGAAAACCAGTTGGGGTCGTAATAGTTTCCCGCCGCGTTCTGGCGGAAAATCACCTTCCACTTTTGCGCGTGGCCGTCGCCCGCGACCGCTACGAGGCAGGGCTGCGACGTGAAGGGCGGCAGCAGCCGGTGATAATGGTTGTCTTTCCGCTCGTGATAAACGACCTGCGCCGACGGCTGGCCGAAGAGGGACAGTTTCAGGTTCGGCAACTGGCAGCTTTGCTGCCAGACGAGATAACGAAAGCTCGCGGAAGTCTCGTTGGTGTCGGCGGGCGGGTTCGCGGGCGCGGGCGTGTGCGTGTCGGACGGACACCACAGCACCTGCGGGCCGGCGAGCGCGAGTTCCTTGGCCACGTCGCCGTAAAGCCAGGTTTCCGCCACCGAGGCCGCCGCCGCCGGAATGTTGTTTGCCGGCACGCCAAAATTCAGGGCCGACGGCACGCCGTCATTGTTGTCATTCACATACAGGATCAGCGCCATCCCAATCTGCCGGAAATTGCTGGTGCAGCGGATGGCCTGCGCGCGTTCCTTGGCCGCAGCCAGCGCCGGCAGGAGCAACGCCGCCAGCACCGCGATGATGGCGATGACGACGAGCAGCTCGACCAGCGTGAACCCCGCCGGGTTTCGGGAAAATTTCCGGCAATTCATAACTCTTTGTTGGACGCCGCCGCCGCCAGCGGGTTTCAAATAAAAAAAGTCGCTGTTTATTCCAGCACGCTCGTGGAAAATTTCTTTCCGTCGCGTTTGCACAAAATCTGGATGACGTGGCGCGCGGAATAAAAACACGGCGGCACGCCGCCGCCGGGCACGACCCATTGGCCGGCCATGTAAAAGTTTTCCAGACCGGGCAGCGTTTTGCGGAACATCGTGCGCAAGGCTTTCGGCGTGGGCGCCCAGCCCATGAACGCGCCCTCGCGGTTGAGCGTGTAGCGCCAAGTCGTGTGCGGCGTGGCCATGTCGGTGATTTCGACCTGCGCGGCGATGCCGGGATAATGCGGTTCTAGCCGCGCGAGCGCCTCGGCGCAGAGGCGTTTTTTTTCCACTTCATAAGCCGCGCGATTTTGCAGCAAATCATTCCAGTATTTCCAGTCGGTGATGAAAAGCACTTGAAACACGGTGCGGCCCGGCGGCGAAAATTTTTTGCCGTAGTTGAAAACGCGGATGGGAAAGCCGTCAATCTCCACATTGCCGACCGTCATTTTTTCCTTCAACAACAAAAACCGCAGCGGCGGTTCGCCGGCAAATTCGCGGCGCAGGCCGAAGCTCAAGGTGACGAGCGGGCGGAGCTGTTTCCAATTTTGATAACGCTCCTTGATCGCGTTGCCCACATATTTTCCGCCGAGCAGGTTGAAAATCGTGCTGCTGCCGTCGCCGGCGGAAACGACCACGTCGGCGCGCTGTTCCGTGCCGTCGGCCAGCCGCACGCCGACGGCGCGGTCGTTTTCGACGATGATTTCCTTGACCGTGGAATTGAAGGCAATTTCGCCGCCGAGTCCGCACAGGCGTTCGACGAGGCTGTCCACGAAATCGTGGCAGCTGCCCGCGAGCAGGCCCATCTGCCGGTTCGCGAGCAGCGAGAGCATGAGCAGGTTGAACCACATCGGCACTTCGGGCAAAAACAGGTGCGTGAGCAGGCGGCGCAGCGCGGCGTTCTGGAAGCGCGCGGAAAATTCTTTGTTCGGCAAATTGTAAGGGCCGCCGAGATAGCGCCACGAATGGCGCAGATGCCACAATTGTTTCAGCGTGCCGAAGATGCCCGCGAGTTCCACCGGCATCGCCATCATGCCAAACATGTCGGTGCGCTGGAACGAGCGCACACCGGCGATAAACTCGTCAATTAGCCTGGCGTCCTCCGGCGCAAGCGTTTTCAAATCGCGCGACAGTTTTTCCAGGTCGCCGGTGAAGCTGACGCGCTGGCCGCTGATCTCATCCGTGAAATCGCAATAGTTCGTGAGGTCGGGAAACGTGCGGTGGTGAAAAACCCCCAGCTCGCGATAAATTTCGTGGCACGCCGCGCCCGGCCGGTGTCCCATCAAATAATGGATGCCGCCGTCAATCAGATAGTCGCCGTGCCGCCACGCCTTCGCCACGCCGCCCGGCTCGCTGTGATGTTCAAGGATGGTCGCACGATAGCCGTTCATCCGCGCGTAGCAGCCGGTCGCCAGCCCGGCGATGCCCGCCCCGATGATGATGATGGATTTCTCGGCCACGCTTGAAAATGGTTTGCTGCGCGCGGAAGCAAACACGCCCGCGCTTGCCTGTTCAAGCAATTTGTTGTTGAATGATTTTTCTAATGCGGACGACCATCGCGCTCAACGGCCACAAACTTTCCATCGCAGAACTTTGGCGCGTCGCCTCGCTGAAAGCCCCGTGCAAGCTTGCCGCCGGCGCGCGACCGCTCATCCGCCGCAGCCGCCGGCTCGTCGAGTCGCTCGCCGCGCAGCCGCGCGCGATTTACGGCATCAACACCGGCTTCGGCCCGTTGAGCGGCTTTCGCGTTTCCGGCGCGGACCAGCGGCAGCATCAAATCAACCTGCTGCACCACCTCACCGTCGGGCAGGGCGCGCTGTTTTCAGAAACTGAAACCCGCGCCGTGATGCTTGCGCGCGCGAACACGCTCGCGCGCGGATTTTCCGGCGTCCGCGAGGAATTGCTCGAACTGCTCATCGCCGCGCTGAACAAAAATGTTTTGCCGGAAATTCCCAGCGAAGGCTCCGTCGGCGCGAGCGGCGATCTCGTGCCGCTCGCGCACATGGCCGGATTGCTGGCCGGCTTCGGTCACGCGAAATTAAATGGAGAAAAAATTACCGCAGCCGCCGCCTTAAAAAAAGCCGGATTAAAACCCGCCGTGCTGCAATGCAAGGAAGGCCTCGCGCTCGTCAACGGCACTTCGGTGATGACCGGCCTCGCCGCGCTCGCCGCGCACGAGGCGGAAAAGATTTTGCGCTGGATGGAACTGCTGACCGCGTGCCTGTTTCAGGCGCTCGGCGGCGAACCGGAAGTTCTCTGCCAGCAAATCCACCGGGCGCGCGGCTTTCGCGGACAGTCGCTCGTCGCCAAACGCATCAGCGATTCGCTCCGCACGCATCCTGATTTTGCGAAGCGCATTGACGAGCATCAGTGGGGTTCGCAAGCCAAGCCCGTCGCGCCGGGCACGGAAATCCAGGATCCGTATTCGCTGCGTTGCGCGCCGCAGATTCTCGGCGCATTTCAGGAAGCTCACTGGCACGTTGCCGAAGTCATCACGCGCGAACTGAACGCCAGCACGGATAATCCGCTGATTTTTCCCGACACGGAAATGGTCATTCACGGCGGAAATTTTTACGGCCAGCAGATCGCGATGGTCAGCGACTATTTGCGCATAGGGCTGATCAAAGTCGCGCTGCTCGCCGAGCGGCAGACCGAGCGGCTTGTGAACTGGCGTTACAGCCGCGGCCTGCCGCCAATGCTCGCGGGCGGCGCGCCCGGCTTGAACTCCGGTTTTTCCGGCGCGCAACTGCTGGCGACCTCGCTCGCCGCCGAACTGCGTCTGCTCGGCACGGCGGCATCCATCCAGACCATTTCGACGAACGCGAACAATCAGGACGTGGTCAGCATGGGCTGCATCGCCGCGAAAATGACGCGCACCGCGCTGCCGCTCGCCTGGAAAATCATCGCCATTCAAACCCTCGCGCTAGCGCAGGCGGCGGATTTACGCGGCAAAAATGTCATGGGCGGCGACTACCAAAAACTCCACGGCCTCGTGCGCGCCGTTTCGCCAAAACTTGAAAACGACCGGCCGCTGGTTGAAGATATCCGGCGCGTGACGGAGTTGTTGCAGTCCGAGGACGCGCAAAAGATTTTTGGTTTTGATAAAAATTTATGAACTTGATTGAGACCGACGTTTTGATCATCGGCGCCGGCCCCGCCGGTTCGAGCGCCGCCGCGCTGCTGCAACGCGAGGGCTTCCGCCTGCTCGTCGTGGAGAAGGAAAGTTTCCCGCGCTTCGTCATCGGCGAAAGCATGCTGCCCAGCAGCATGAATTTGCTGCAGGAAGCCGGTTTGCTCGGCGCGGTGGAAAACCAAAACTTCATGCGCAAGAACGGCGCGGTGTTTCTGCGCGGCGACGAGGCGTGCAATTTTGATTTCTCCAGCCAGTTCACCGACGGATTCAAATACACCTACCAGGTGCCGCGCGGCGAATTTGACAAGGCGCTCGCCGACGCGGTCGCGGCGCGCGGCGTGGAGATTTTATACCGGCACGGCGTCGCGGCGGTGAACTTCGATTCGTCGCACGCTTCCACCACGATGGAAAAATCCGACGGCGGCCGGCTCGAAGTGAAATCAAAATTCATCCTCGACTGCAGCGGCTACGGGCGCGTGCTGCCGCGCCTGCTGAACCTCGAAGCGCCGTCCACGTTTCCGAACCGCGAGGCGCTCTTCACCCACGTCACCGGCGACCGGCGTCCCGCCGAGCGCGAGGAGGGAAAAATCTGGGTCTGCATCCACCCCGACGGCGCGTGGCTCTGGATCATCCCGTTTTCCAACGGCAAGACCAGCGTCGGCGCGGTGGCGTCGCCGGAATTTTTCCAGAAATTTCCCGGCGAACCCGCCGCGCAACTGCGCGCGATTTTGACGAGCGACCCGAACGCCGCCAGGCGCCTCGCGAACATGCAGTTCGTTTTTCCGCCGCAACGCATCAGCGGTTACGCGCGCTCGGTGAAAAAACTTTTCGGCGAACGGTTCGCGCTCGCCGGCAACGCCACGGAATTTCTCGACCCGATTTTCAGCTCCGGCGTGTCGCTGGCGTTCGCGTCCGCCAACCGCGCGGCCAAGGTGCTGACGCGGCACCTGCGCGGCGAGCCGGTGGACTGGCAGGCCGAATACGCCGACCACGTCATGCAGGGCATCAACACGTTTCGCGCCTACGTCGCCGCGTGGTATGACGACAAGCTGCCGCAGATATTTTTCGCCGCGAACCGCAACCCCGACATCATGCGCCAGATTTGTTCCGTGCTGGCCGGCTACGTCTGGGACAAATCAAACCCCTACGTCACGCAGGCCGACCGCGCGCTGGGCCTGCTGGCGAAAATTTTGAAAAGCCAAGCGCGCGAAGCCTGACCAATGCTCCGAACGCGGATTGACGCTGATAAAATTCCCGCGCACACTCCCACTACCTATGAAATTGGTTTCCTTTTCGGTAACAAATTATCGGAGCATCACAAAGGCATACAAGTTGCCGATTCGTCAATCTACCATCCTCATTGGACCAAATAACGAGGGGAAATCAAATATTCTGCGTGCGCTTGTCACGGCGTTGGAGCTTTTAAGAAAACTTGGCCAATTCAAGATGATGCGTGGCCGCTTTCCCCAATTCATCGTTCGGGATTCATATGAGTGGGTAAAAGATTTTCCAGTTACTTTGCAAGTGAAGAACCCCGAAGGAGAATCCACCTTTAACCTCGAATTTGAACTCACGGATGCTGAAGTTGATCAGTTCACTGAAGAAGTAAAGAGTAGTCTGAATGGCACACTACCCGTCCAGCTTACCCTCGGACAGAAAGATCCTGGCTTCCGTATTCCCAAAAAAGGGCCGGGTGCAGCTGCCCTATCAAGCAAGACCGGAGCAATAGCGCAATTCGTAGCAAAACGAATTAATATGAATTACATTCCAGCGGTAAGAACTGCTGATACAGCCCACCGAATTGTGTCAGAGATTGTGGAGAAGGAACTCGCAGCTGTGGAAGATGACGAGAATCTGAAAAAAGCATTGGCTGAAGTAGCAAAAATTCAAGCTCCAGTGCTCGATAAAATATCAAAGAGCATTCAAGAAACACTTCGTGAATTTTTACCAAATGTTAAGAAAGTTTCAGTGTCAATCCCGCAAGAAGAGCGCTACCGCGCGCTCCGTCGTTCCTGTAAAATCATTGTTGATGATGGAACGCCAACAGAGTTAGTCCGCAAAGGCGATGGCGTGCAAAGTTTAGCAGCCTTGAGTTTGATGAGGCATACATCAGAGACAGGCGCAACAGGTAAGAATTTGATTCTCGCGATAGAAGAGCCTGAATCACACCTGCACCCGATGGCTATTCATCAATTGAAAGCGGTGCTAAATGAGATTGCTCGTAAGCATCAAGTGATCATGACAACTCACTGCCCCTTATTTGTTGATCGGGCTTCGTTGAGATCAAATATTTTGGTTCACAAAAACAAAGCAGCACCAGCTAAAGATGTTAAGCAAATTCGGGAAATACTTGGTGTTCGCGCATCCGACAATTTGAGGAACGCAGAACTTGTGCTTTTGGTGGAAGGCGAAGAAGACCGCAAGGCCATTAACTCGCTATTGAAGCGCTGCTCACCAGAACTGAACTCGGCGATTACCCAGGGCACTCTTGCAATTGATTCGTTACTTGGTGGGTCAAATCTCAGCTATAAAATCAGCCAAGCTCGTGATGCTGTTTGTATAACGCATTCATTTCTTGACCACGACAAATGTGGCATTGATGCTGCGAGAGCAGCAGAGTTGGACGGGTTGATTACGCCAGCAGACACAACGTTCACCGTTTGCAACGGCATGAAGGAATCAGAAATTGAGGATATTTACGATGAGGCCCTTTATGCAAACATGTTGTTGAACAGATATGGAGTCTCGACAGCATCTCCCAAATTCAAAGGAACTACTAAATGGTCAGACAGACTTCGTGATACGTTTCGCCATCAAGGGAAACTGTGGTCTGATCCAATCGAAGCAAAAGTAAAAGCAGAAGTTGCTGAACTCGTTGAAGCAAATCCAGCCATGGCACTCAACGCTCATAAACGTTCATCGCTCGATGCGCTGATTCAAGCGCTGAAAATTAAGATGGAAGGAATCGCCGCGAGCAAGCACTAGACTTTATCCGACATTTCCATTTTTCAATTGCAGAAAATTTTCATCGAATCGCCATTTTTTTCGGGTCTTCGCCGTTGAGGCTGTATTTCATCAGGAAGCGCATCATGGCCATGCTGTAGGCGGCCTTGCCCGCCGCGCCGGTGAAGATGCGGCCCATGTGCTTGTTGATGTGCGGAAAACCCAGCCGCATCAGGACATTTTTCCGCATCAGCTCGCCGACGCGGAAGGACGTGAACATCCGGCCGTTGTAAAAATAATTCACGATCTCGTGCCACGTCTTCAAATGATGGATGACGCCGCGCTCGTATTTTTGGAACGCCGCCGCGCCGCCGTCGCGGATGGCGTCGGCCAGTTCGAGCGCGCTGGTGAGGCCGATGAGCAGGCCGCTGGAAAATACCGGGTCAATGAATCCCGCCGTGTCACCGACGAGCGCCCAGCCGTCGCCGACTAGCCGCGCGGAGACGAGCTGGTAATTCGTGTATTCCATCACGGGCGTCAGTCGTTTTGAGCCGCCGGTCACGGTGCGCAGGTAAGAATCTTGCTTCAGCAAATTATCGTAACGCTCCTCCGGCGTCGCGCCCGCCGCCGCCGCGTGTTCGGACGGAATGACGATGCCGAGCGAAACGCGGTCGGGCAACGGAATGCGCCAGCTCCAGCCGTGGTCAAGCCGCGAGGAATGGACGTAACCGCTCTTGTAAAGTTCCGCCTTGTCCAGATGCGCGAAGAGCGCGGTGTCCTTGCGCCCGCCTTCACGCGCCGGGATGTCGAGCAACTTCGGCAGCACGCGCGCGCGGCCTGTGGCGTCCACGATGAGGTCAGGTTGTTCGGAAAAAAATCCGCCGAGTGCGGCGAGGGTTTCATCGCTCAAACGAACTTTGTCTTCGCCGGGAACGCGCTCGACTTTCGCCTCGATTTCAAAAACTTTTGCGCCCGCCCGCTTGGCGTTTTCCAGCAACGTCGCCTCGAACTTGATGCGCGGGACGTTGTAGGCGTAATCGGGCATCCGTCCGCAAAAATCGGCGAAGGTGAACGGAAAATCGCCGAACTCGTTCATGTTGAAAATCGCGCCGGGTTTGTATTTGCCGTAGCTGCGGACTTCGTCTTCCACGCCGAGCCGCCGCAAAATCAGGACGATGGCAGGCACGAGCGATTCACCGACGAGCAGCGCGGCGGCGCGCGGCCGGTGCAAGATGGCGACGCGGATTTTTTCGCGCGCGAGCAGCGTGGCCAGCGCGCTGGCTGCCGGGCCGCCGCCGAGGATGGCGACGGTTTGGATTTTTTCGGTGCGATGATTCTTCATGCCGTAAAAAATTTAGCTTTCGCCACCAGTTCCATTCGCCGTCAACTTCAGGAAAATTTCTTCCAGCACGTTGGTGGTTCCGCTCAATTGCCGGAGTTCGTCGCGCGTGCCGACGGCGATGAGTTTTCCGCCGTGGATGATGCCGATGCGGTCGGCCATTTCCTCGGCGATGCTCAACTGATGCGTGGAGACGAGGACGGACATGCCGGCGAGCGAGCGTTCCTTGAGGACGTCCTTGACGATGCGCGCGTGCTGCGGATCGAGGCCGACCATCGGCTCGTCAATCACGAAAACTTCCGGCTCGTGCAGCAGCGCGGAGGCGATGGCGACGCGCTGGCGCGTGCCATGCGACAGGCCTTCGAGCGGGCGGTTCACATATTCGGCGAGGTGAAAACGCGCGACCAGCTCGCGCGAATTTTTTTCGATGCGCGCGGCGTCGAGGTGAAACAACTGGCCGATGAAGCGGAAAAATTCCTGCGGCGTGAGCTTGTCGTAAAAAAACGGGAAGTCGGGCACGAACGCGATGCGGCGGCGCGCTTCCAGCGGCTGCGCCTGCACGTCGAAGCCGCAGATGCGCGCGTGGCCGGAGGTCGGCTTCATCAGGCCGGCGAGAATTTTGAGCGTGGTCGTCTTGCCGGCGGCGTTGGGGCCGAGCATGGCGAAAAATTCGCCGCGCGCGATGGTGAGCGTCAGGTGGCTGACGGCGGCGAGGTCGCCAAAATTTTTGCTGACATTGGCAAGTTCAATCATGGCGGGCTCCATTCATCAATCGTGGCGGTGAGGTCGTTCGGCAGTTCGACGCGCAGGATTTCACCGAGCGTGCTGACGTAAATGACCACGGGATAGTCGAGCACGCGCGTTTCCAAACGGTAGGCCGGCACCGGCTCCGCGCCGATGCGCACGCGGTCGCGCCGCGCCTGCCAGTGGATGCCCTGCGCGAGCGCGGCGGAAGCCGACGGCGGCACGGTCAGTTCAAAGCCGTCAAGCCAGCCGGCGGAATTGCCGGTGACGGCGCGGATCAGTGCATTAGGATTCTGCAGGTCGGCAAATCCAAAATTCCGTTCCACCACCGCGCCGTCGCTGGTGACAATCAGGCGGACGGTCTGGTTCGTGGCGACGGAATGGATTTCGACCGCCATGCCGTGCAGGGAAATTTTCAGGTTAATTTCCCGCCAGTCGCGCCGGGGGGAAAATTCCACGCGCCCGTCGAATTTCACCCGGTTGGTGAAATCGCCGAGGCTCAAGTTGCCACTGCAGTGGATTTGATAGCCGGCGCGGGCGACGATGCCTTCCGGCGGCGGTCGGTCGGCGTCGAGCTTGGCCATTTCCTGCTCGACGCTGGTGGAAAATTCGCAAAAGCCCGTGCGGTCGCCGTTTTGATAAACGCTCAACGAGGAGGCGTCCGGCGCGGTCAGGATTCGACGCCACACCAAATCCATCGGCACGGGCATCTGGCCGCCGTGCGCGCCGTATTCCGCGCGCCACAAAAGCACGTTCATCGTCACCCAGAACGCCGCGATGCCCAGAAATATCAGCCGCGCAATCATTGGCCGGTCAGCGACGAGGGAAGGTTGATGATCTGCCCGACGCGCAGGTGCGTGGGCACCAGACCTGGATTGGCCGCGAGCAGCGCGTCGAGCTTGACGCCATATTTTCGCGCGATGGCGGCGGGCGTTTCGCCGGCGGCGACGGTGTGCGTGTGCGCCTTGGATTTCGCCGGCGCGGGTTTTGGCAGGGTCGGAGTTGTGGTGGACGGCAGTTGCGGTGAAATGTCATCCGGCATCTGGCTGGTGGACGGCAGTGTGCCGGGATTGGCGGGCGGCGCGACGTTGGTTCTGGCCGCCGCCTGCTGGCTGGCGAAATAGGCGTTCCACTGCCGCACGACTTCCTGCAACCGCGCGACCTGCAACTGCAATTCGCGGTTGGTTTCGACGAGGTCTTCAAGCTGCCGTTGCGCGGCGGGCGAGCTGGGCAGCGGCAGCACGTCGGCGGCGAGCAGCTGCTTGCAACTGTAAATGCGCTGCTTGATGACCTCGGCGTTGTCGGCGTTGGGATCGAGCCGCAGTTTTTCCTGATAATGATAAATCGCGGCGGCGGGGTCGGAAATTTTCGTGTCGTAAAGGCACGCGAGCTGGAAATGCGCGGAGGCCGAGCGCGGATTGACTTCGAGCGATTCCTGGAACGCCTCAATCGCACCGTCGTAGTCCATCGCGTTCACGCGGCTTTTGGCGAGGACAAAATGCGGTTCCTTTTCCTCGTCCAACTGGCTCTGGCCGGACGGCGAACAGCCGGTGAGCGTGACGCTCAGGCAGCAAGCGAGCGCGCTCAAGATGAATCGGGTTCCAAACGACATGCCGGGGAAAAATAGACGAACACGCCGGTTCTTGCAATCGCGGGCTGCAACCGGCGGAAATTCCAGCCGGGAAAAATTTGGTGCGCATAGCAGGATTTGAACCTGCACACCTTGCGGCACTACCACCTCAAAGTATCAATTCTCAAGATTTGCCATGCGCTCAGACCATTATAAATAAAGGCGAAAATGAGACTGCACAACAGAAAAATGCTTCTGTTCTAACCTCCGTTCTAACCGGCCGGAAAAAATCGAAGAAAAAAGGACGGTTTCAGCGGGTTGGGCATGGCTTGTTTCGTTTCAAAAGCACCGGAATTATTTACGCGGTCTTCAAATCTGCGGGCAAGACACGGTGGAAAAATCTGGGCACGGATGATGTGAGGCAAGCACGAGAAATGTTGGGCGAGGAAATCCAGCGTGAAGCGAAAGTTGATTGGAAGCGGGCGCGGTCCATCAATTTGCGTGACCTGATCGAACACTACGAATCCAACCCGATGAATCTGGCTCCCTCAACCCTCAGAACCCGGACGCTGCTGCTAAAAGTTTTCAAGGAGACGTGGCCGTATGGATTGACGATGAAGGTGCACGACGTCAAATCGTTCATGTTGCGCTTGTGGCTGGCAGAACGACGCAATGCCCGGAACTTGAAATCTGCCGGCATGAACAATTATTTGCGGACGCTTCACGGATTGTTTGGCTTGGCGGTCGAACTCGGTGCCGTCTCTGAAAACATCGCCCTTGAAATAAAATTGCTCCGCGAACCGAACCCTGACCGATTAACGCCGACCTGGGAACAAGCGCAGACGATCATCGAGGCTGTGAAGCGCCCACGAAGCAAGCTGGCACTGACGGCGATGTTGTTGCTTGGAATTGGGCAGGGAGAGTTGAAAAATCTCCGGGGCGAACATTTTAATCTGGAGCAGAACACGATTACGATCCGCCGCCAGAAAACGCAGAAAGTTTTCACCATACCAATTTTTCCACAGGCTCGCTCATTCGTGGAAAAATTGCGTGACGATGGCCGGCTGGAACACGGTAAAAATGTTTTCGACATGTGCAATCCTCGCGAAGCTCTCGTGATTACCTGTGAACGACTTAATCTCTCGCTGTTCACGCCAAGGAGTTTTCGGCGAGCATTCATCATCCGGGCACTGGAAAAAGGCATTGATCCGCGTGTCGTGGCAGCTTGGCAAGGGCACCGGGACGCTACGCTGATTCTTCGTGTGTATGGTGCTTGGGTCAACAACGACCACGCTCAACGAATGGCGTCGCTGATGACCTAACCACACCCCACCACACCCCGGCCAATCAAACAAATAACCAGTCAGGGTGGAAGGGTGGGATCTATTTTGAACTTCTACAGCCCGGAAGAGCCATGTCCCTCTACCTTCTTTAACTTAATTTTTATCATTAACATACAAAACCTGCCCCACCTCCCCACCCTAACAGCATCGGTTGGTGAACAAGGAGAATAGTAGCATCCCTCTAGGAGGGATAAAAAAACTCATAAAACCATTGCAAACAAAGGGTTTCTGTTTTTAAAACCCCGATTTTAGGCTCAAAATTGGCAGGACAGGTTGGGGTCTGTTTTTGGGGAATTGGGGGGTGGGAGGGTGTGGAAATGAACGCCAAAGCCAGCTAAACGTAAAATGGGTGGGATTTTAAGAAATGGAGTATGGCAGATGAGTCGGGATTGACGTTATTGATATGTGGCGGCGGCAGGCAATATGTAATCTGATATGTCCCTGCCATGTTGCTTATATGTTCAGCCGTCAGAAATGCGTTTTAAGTGGCTCCCCACCAAATCAACGCCCCAGTCAAGGCCACGCATATCATCCAAGTTTTCATTTTAATGTCATCACGGAATGATCATCGCCCTTCGCAGCCGAAGGGCGATCCGGCTCCGGCTTTAACTTCAGCAACCAGAGGCTGATCTGGTCTGCCGCCAGGAATATGTTCGCCGTCATCGAGTAACAGCATGAATTTCTGGCGAAGCGGATCCACGGAAATAATATTTGCAGTGGCCATGTCGCGAGCCTTGATTTCAATCCACGCGTAGCAATATCCAATTGCCCTGACTTTAAAACATGATTGCAGCTTCACTAATTTGAAAAAGTTGGTTTGGTCAGGTGATATAATTCATACGAGCCACTGATTTGGTCTTCTCCGACAAAAAAAACATCGCCAGCATAAACAGTTATATACTCAATTGTTCCAGGCCTGACCATTTTACATTCGCCAATTATTTTATCGGTGTTCAGGTCCAAAATCGTGATTTTCCCCCGGTTGCCGATCCATAAGTGGCTGGGCTCATCAAAATCCATGGCAATTGTTGCAGCGGTATTTTCGTTCAGATTCGTTGATAGATTTAGATGCGTCCAGGTTCCGTCTGACAGCTTGCCAACCGCAACACCGCCGCACGACATGGTGGAGACAACAAAACCACCATAAACTGCAAGCGTGTATAACCCATCCATGCCTTGATAATTTTCTATGGCTTGCGAAGGCAGAAACGCTCTCCATTGCTGCGAATCAAGTTTTAAATGATATAAGGCAAGATCCGAGGCAACCCAGAAGTTGTTATCATCTTCTTCCCTTATTTGCTCGACCGGAGTGTGAGGTGGAGATTTTAATGATTCTTCTTGGGTTTTGAAAGTTATGGCTGACGACATCATTCCCGTAAATTTTAATGTGGTAGTATCCAGATAACCTAGGGCTCCATCATTTCCGTGACCAAATCCAATCAGCAATTTTCCTGCTACCAAACGCAGAGATCTAATATACGACATAGGAAAGCCATCTTTTTCGTCGAAGACACGGGGTGCAGCTCCCGACTGTGGTATTTTTATCAAGCCACCGCCATCAGTCCCAAGCCACAAATCTGAATCCGAAGGTATTATGGCTGTGATTGGTTGTTCAATTTTCAGGGGCAGATTAACCGTTTCAAAATCAGTGCCTGAGCCAGGGCCGAAAAAACCGGTCCAATCAAAGCTTTTCAAAATTGTCCCGCAAGCTACGAGAAACGGTCCCTTTCCAAAAGCCCTCCCAACTTTACAGGCGGTAATTTCACCGGCATCAAGATAGGCAATTGCCGGTGGAGATTGTATTTCAATAACTTTATCTGCCCTTGCTGCGATATTTGTGATCTCAAGCAACTTGGCAACTTTTGCCTCCAGACTGGCGACATCCCGTGCGACCTTATCCGTATCAATAACCGGTATTGAAGCCGGTTGGCCGTGAACGGCGATATTCAAGTTGCCAAACTGGTCGCGTGTGAAAGCCAGCTTGCCTGACTTGAAATCAGTCAGCCAGTTTTTGGCCTTCGCCGCATATTTTGCATCGTCTGAAGCTGCTACCTCTTGGAGTAAATCCTCACCTTGCTTGCTTTGCACCGCGTCAGTCATACTGAATAAAGACACTCCCAAAGTATATTTCGCGTGCATATCGTTCGGGTTGAGTAAAATTGCCTGCTGGAGAGTCTTGAGCATTTCTTCAGCGTGATATTTCTGCTGGGCCAAAAAAACGGGATCCACTTGAACTTGCCTCGTCCCACCAAATAAGTCTGTAACCGTAATGAAGGTAGGGTTGGCGGAATAATGTAATGGTGGCATCTCGCCGCGTCCCTTGACCAGATCGGACAGATGAGCAGCACGGATTTGTTCCTCGCCCACTTGGGCTTCCTCCGCAGTCGTGGAACCTGAATTGGCTAAGGCTGTTTGAACGGTGTCGACCACCGTTTTTTCCAGTTCCTCACCCGGCGGCTTGGTAAAACTAAATAATTGCTCGCGGCCGCCCATTTTTTGGATGCGGATGGAAACACTCAATTTGTCCTCCGTATCGTGAATCCATTTGCAACCGCCGTCCACAATCCAGAATGCCGGCCTGAGTCTCACCCGGTTGGTGAAACTGGCGGTGAGTCCCGCCGCCTGAAACTGGTATTCAGAAAAAATCGGCGCTACTGCCTCACGCTCAACAACGCCATAGCCAGCGGCCAGAAAATGTTTTTCAATCAAGGCCACCAACCTAGGCGACCAATCTTCGCGGGTGGCTGAAATACTCCAGTCATCGAACTTGCCCAGCGCAATGAATTCACGGGGCTGTGCCCGTGAGCGGGCTTGGGATAGAAAGCTAACGATGGCGGTGGTTGTTTCCGAATAATTGGTTAAATTAAACGGCACGGATTGCAAATCCAGGACGACGCTGTCCTGGGTATTGATAATCTTGACCCAGATTTGAGCACCAGATCCGGTCTGGACAAACGAACCGCTGACCAACCAGTCGCAAGCGAGAATTTTTCCAAATTTTCCGATGGTGTCCGCCGAAGTCAGCCCGGCTTCAGCCAGATGTAACTCGCCCCAAATAGCATTGACCTTGTCACGTTCAACCAGCTGAAACCGGTTCTCTTGAGACAGCGCTACCATTAATATATCCGGTAACTCAGCGGCAGCTTTTTCCAAACTAGCATTTCCACTGGGCGCAAAAAATGGACCGACGGCCATCCGGATGGAATTCGTCTCTTGAGCGAAGGCAACTGTTCCAAGCAATAGCCACGCGCTAAAAACCAGATTTAGCCGCCCTAGAAGCATTCCTTTATAACTTTTCATTGCGTTAATTTTGGAATTAGCCTTTCCGCCAGTTCGTCCGCGCCATTTTGCAGGGCGGTCTTCGCGGCGATGTGTTCGGCCAAATCCACCGCTACGCTGGTCTGCCGATCCAGCAGCAGGATTTTGCCCGAGGCCACCTCGCGCGCCTTGATTTCGATCCGTGCCCGGCAGCTTACTAGATTGCCTTTCCGCATCCCAAATTCGCTCAACGCCTCGCCGGTGATTTCGATGGCCGGCTTGTTCGTGGACAACCCGTCCACCACCGTGAAACCACATTGCTGTAATATCAGCGACAACTCCGTCTGTGCCGCCGGGTCAATGACATATTGCCCGAAATGCTGCTCGGATACGTTCACTGATACAGCTGGCAGTTGTTTGTCGCCCAGCGCCGCTTTGATCTTGGCGATGCGGTCTTCGCGGGATTCCACCTTGGCCACCAGCGTGTCGCCCTTTTGCGCCACATCGGCGGCAATCTTTTTCGCCAGCTCTGCGGACAAGTCGGTAATGGCTCCGCCGGGTTTGCCATTGACCACCTCACCATAAACCCGGCTGGTTTCCGTGCCGATGATTTTGGCCACCATGATGGTCTGTTCATCCACCTTGAAAATCCGGCCCGTCACCAGCACTTTGGCGCCGGTCAAATAGCCGACCTTGGCCGCGCTCTCCGGGCTGACCGTCCCGGAAAGCCCCAGTTCCTGTTCGCCCAAAACCTTTTCCAATTCGGCTCGCTCGACCGTGATGATTTGCGGTTCGGCGGATAAATCAGCGTTCACCAGTGCCGCCACCTTGGGACCCAGATCGCGCACCTCGTCGTCCTGAGATTCAAAGTCAAACACGGCCACGGTCAACACCTCCGGTTGCACTGCGGCGGTCGCCTTGGACGATGCGCTGTCCGTGGCGGCATCCCCCGCCATCGCCGAGCCGGACGCGCCCACTGCAATTAGAAATGTTGCGACCAGTGCGGCACACTTCAATCCCGTAATCTTGGTCGGCGAGGCCAGCTGCGTCGCCATGGCTCGCCCACCAACAATCTGCCGCATGGTAGGATCAACGGAGAGCCGTTCGGCATCATTGGTGTCTTCGTAACCTGCCAACCGGCTGAAGATGGACTGCCGCAT